>Ga0210384_10001037_pt1 | contig 39631 bp, 33 predicted proteins | sample IncBWH2MmetaG_FD_160574 | JGI IMG/M metagenome (GOLD analysis project Ga0210384, IMG submission 160574) | Forest soil microbial communities from Barre Woods Harvard Forest LTER site, Petersham, Massachusetts, United States - Inc-BW-H-2-M | ecosystem: Environmental > Terrestrial > Soil >...
CGGCTGCGGCGCGAGGCGCGCAACGTGTTCCTGGTGGGCTCAGGCGAAGATCCGGCGCAGCAGCGCAAGCCCATCTTCGAGATCGAGCACTCCACGCTGTCCGACTGCCTGGCCTATTTCGAGCAGTTGCACCTGGAGGGCGCGCGTGCCGACATCGCCGACAAGGTGGTGCGCGAGATCCGCAGCCGCCTCACCTTCCTGAACAACGTGGGCCTGAACTACCTGAGCCTCGATCGCAGCGCCGACACGCTCTCGGGCGGCGAGGCGCAGCGCATCCGGCTCGCATCGCAGATCGGCTCCGGCCTCACCGGCGTGATGTACGTGCTCGACGAGCCGTCCATCGGCCTGCACCAACGCGACAACGATCGCCTGATCGCCACGCTGCGCCACCTGCGCGACCTCGGCAACTCGGTGCTGGTGGTGGAGCACGACGAGGACATGATCCGCGCCTCCGAGTTCTGCATCGACATGGGCCCGGGCGCCGGGCGCCACGGTGGGCAGGTGATCGCGCAGGGCACGCCCGACGAGGTCGCGGCCAATCCCGACTCGCTCACCGGCAAGTACCTCTCGCGCGTGCTCCGCATCGAGGTGCCGGCCGAACGCCATCCGTGGCGCGACGAGCCCCAGGACGACGATCCGCAGAACGCCACCCGGCTGCGCCTGCGCGGCGCGCGCGGCAACAACCTGAAGAACGTGACGGTGGACATTCCGGTGGGCCTGTTCACCTGCGTCACCGGGGTCTCGGGCTCGGGCAAGTCCACGCTGGTCAACGACACGCTCTACACCGCCGTCGCGCGCGAGTTGTACGGCAGCCACGCCGAGCCCGCGCCGCACGACGCGCTGGAGGGCCTGGAGGCGTTCGACAAGGTGATCAACGTCGACCAGAGCCCCATCGGCCGCACGCCGCGCTCGAATCCGGCCACCTACACCGGCCTGTTCACCCCCATCCGCGAGATGTTCGCCGAGGTGCCGGCGGCGCGCGAGCGCGGCTACGGGCCGGGCCGCTTTTCGTTCAACGTGTCGGGCGGCCGCTGCGAGAGCTGCCAGGGCGACGGCGTGCTGAAGGTGGAGATGCACTTCCTGCCCGACGTCTACGTGCCCTGCGACATCTGCCACGGCAAGCGCTACAACCGCGAGACGCTGGAGGTTCTCTACAAGGGCAAGCACATCGCCCAGGTGCTGGAGCTGACGGTGGAGGACGCACTGGAGTTCTTCAGCGCGGTGCCCAACATCGCGCGCAAGCTGCAGACGCTGCTGGACGTGGGCCTGGGCTACATCACGCTGGGCCAGAGCGCCACCACGCTGTCGGGCGGCGAGGCCCAGCGCGTGAAGCTCGCGCTGGAGCTGAGCAAGCGCGACACCGGCCGCACGCTCTACATCCTCGACGAGCCCACCACGGGCCTGCACTTCGCCGACATCCAGCTGCTGCTCACCGTGCTGCACCAGCTGCGCGACGCCGGCAACACCATCGTGGTCATCGAGCACAACCTGGACGTCATCAAGACGGCCGACTGGGTGATCGACATGGGCCCCGAGGGCGGCGCCGGCGGCGGCACGGTGGTGGTAGAGGGCACGCCGGAGGACGTGGCGGCCTGCCCGGCGAGCCACACCGGAACGTACCTGGCGCGGCTGCTCGGCGAGTGAAGAGCAGGCTCAGCCGGCGCTGACCACCCGGTCGCGCCCGTTGTCCTTGGCCTGGCGCAGCGCCGCGCCGGCCCGCGCCAGCCAGGCCGGTGCCGGTTCGCCCTCGCGCGCCCGCGCCAGCCCGACCGAGAGCGTCACGCGCTCCGCGTCGCCCTGCTCCGGCCGGCGGATGCGGGCGCCGCCGATCTGGGCCCGCACGCGATCGGCCAGCAGGAGCGCCGCGGCGGCGTCGAGGCCGGGCACCAGCAGCCCGAACGCCTCGCCGTCCACCCGCGCGAGCGTGGCGCCGGCGGGCACCAGCCCGAGCAGGGCGTCGGCCACCGCCTTGAGCACCTGGTCGCCGAATTCCCGGCCGTAGGCCTCGTTGATGCGCTGGAAGCGGTCGATGTCGGCCATCAGCAGCCAGGTGCCGCGCGTCTCCGGCGGCGCAGCGCCCGCGGGCGCCTTCGCCGCGTCGATGGCGGCCCGCGCATCGCGGGCGCCCGCCGCCGGCGCGGCCGGCGCGGCGAGGCAGGCCGCCACCGCCTGGTCGAACGCGCGCCGGTTGGACAGGCCGGTGAGCGAATCGCGCAGCGAATCCTCGCGGGCGCGGCGCACCTCCTCGCGCAGCCGGTCGATCTCGCGCCGGCTGTCGGCCAGGCGCTGCTGCAGGCCGCCGATCTGGCTGCGCATCGTGCCGGTGTCGGCGATCACCTCGGCGACGACGTCGGCCAGCTTCCGGGGCGGCGGGCCGTTGTGGGCGGCGTCGTCGATACCCCTGGCGGTATCGCCACGAACCAGGGCACCGGCCAGCTGCGCCAGCGAGGCGCTGTAGCGCGCCGCGTGGGCGCCGGCCGCGCCGGCGGCATCGCCGATGCCGCCGAGCACGCGCTGCATCTGGTCGACGACGCGCCGGGCGGCCTCCGGCGTGACGTCCGCCACGTGGCGCGCGAACAGGGCGTGGGTGGCGAACTCGTCGAGCGCGCCCTCGCGCGCCAGGTGCTCGTCGATCGCGGCGCGCAGCGGCGGATTGGTCTGCGCGACGTAGTCGAACCAGATGGCGTAGCTGACGGGATGCAGCCCGGCCTGCTGGCGCGACATCCACGGCAACGCCTGGCGCAGCAGCTCGGTGCTGCGCTCGATGCTCATTTCGTATCTCAATCAGACCTCAACAACGGTGTTTATAAAGGGCCGCCCTCGCTCACGGAGACCGTGACGGGGCGCACTCCTGTCGTGCATTCTGCCTGTGCGTCACACGCGGTTACGTGACGTCCATCGCGCCGGGGAGGGAATTGGCCAGGACGTCCCGTCCAGCCCATGCGCGCAGGCAAAAAAAACCGGCGCGGCGACTTTCGTCGCGGCGCCGGTTCCGGGCGTTGCGCTGGCGGCCGGCTGCGCGGCCGCGCGGCGATCAGCTCAGGTGGCTGTTGATCAGCTTGGTCATCTCGAACATCGAGACTTGCGCCTTCTTGAAGATTTCCTTCAGCTTGGCGTCGGCGTTGATCATCGTGCGCTTGGCCTTGTCCTGCAGGCCGTTCTTCTTGATGTACTCCCACACCTTCTTGGTGACCTCGGTGCGCGGGATCGGCGTGGCGCCGATCACGGCCGCCAGCGTCGGCGAAGGCGTCATCGCCTTCATGAACGCGGCGTTGGGAGTGCGCTTCTTGGCCGGAGCGGCCTTCTTCGCGGGAGCAGCCGCCTTCTTGGCCGGCGCTGCCTTCTTCGCGGGAGCAGCGGCCTTCTTTGCCGGTGCAGCCTTCTTCGCGGCCGGAGCGGCCTTCTTGGCCGGAGCCTTCTTGGCCGGGGCGGCCTTCTTCGTTGCAGTTGCCATGTTGATTCTCTCCATCAAGAGGTTTTGATGCGCCGGGGTCTGGGTGAGGGTCGCGTGAACCCTCGTTTCTCTGCAGATCTCAGCGAAACGAATGGTACTGCCTCACGCAGGGCGTGAGAAGCCACTTCACCTATGAAAATCGTCAAACTCACGAGGGAAACGCATGTTTTTGTCTCCTGGAGGCGTCATTCGGCCCCGCAGAGCGGGAATCGATGCGGGAAATCGTATACCCCTGGCGGTATTTTGCGTTTCGCCGCGCGCGCTCGCGAAAGACGCGCGGCGCGCTTTTCCGCGGCGCCGGAGCGCGCGCGCACCCGGGTTGTCCCGCACGCGGCGCGGCGCGGGCACGCCGCCTGCAGGTCCGCGAATCGCACGCCGACATCGCCGCGTGACGGATGGCGCGCGCTTGCCCCACAATCCGGCGGAGATCCAACCAACGTCCACCCGTCATGAAACTCATCGTCCGCTGGCTGCTGCTGGCCGCCGCGCTGTTGCTCGTGGCGCACCTGCTGCCCGGCGTCTCCGTCAAGAGCTTCGGCTCCGCGCTGGTCGCGGCGCTGGTACTGGGCCTGCTCAACATGCTCGTCCGGCCGCTGCTGGTGCTGCTCACGCTGCCCGTCACGGTGCTCACGCTGGGCCTGTTCCTGTTCGTGATCAACGCGCTGATGTTCTGGGCGGCCGCCGGATTGCTGGACGGTTTCCGCGTCGACGGCTTCGGCTCAGCGCTGATCGGCTCGGTGATCTACAGCGTCGCGTCCACGATCATCGACGTCGCCATCGAGCACCTGTTCGAGGACTGAGAACGTGTGAATGGACCCGCTCGGGCATGTCGGGTTCGTTCACACGTTCTGAACCTCACTGCCGGTCGGGATCGCCGCGCGAGTTCTTCAGCAGCTCGCGCCGCTCCGCCTCGAGTTCGCGCAGCCGCGAATCGATGATCGAGGCCTCCACGAAATCGACGCCGCCGGCGGTGCGCGTCAGCTTCTGGCCCGCGCGGAAACGGTCGATCGCGCCGATCAGGTCGCCCTGCGCGGCGTGCACCTCGGCCTCGGCGCGGATCGCGCGCAGCTTCTGGCCGAGCGGCTCGGCGCACTGCGCCAGCAGCGTCCACGCGAGCACGTCGCGCGGATGCTCGGCGACCCAGGTCTGCAGCGCCTCCAGCGACTGCTGAAGCGCGGCGCCGGCCGTGCGGTCGTGTGCGGCGGCGCGAGCGATCGAACCCTGGGCGCGCGCCATCGTCTCGGGGCGCGAGCGGGCATTGCCGAGCGCGGCCACGCTCACGACGATCGCCGCCGGGTCGCGCTTGCCCACCGCATCCTCCACGCGCAGCAGCGCGAAATCGCGCGCCACTTCGGGCTCGATCGGGTAAAGGCGCGGCCTCACGGTGACGAGCGCGGGCGGGTTCGGCGCAATGCCCGCGCTCTCGGTGGCCTGGCGCGGCGGCCCGGCGGCGATCGCGGCATCGCGTGCCTGCTGCTCGACCGCGGCGGCGTGCGCCGCCATCACCTCCTGCGCCGTCGCCAGCATCGCCTCGGCCGAGGCGAAGTCGCGCAGCTCGATCGACGCCAGCGTGCCGCCGTACAGCGTGCCCAGGCGTTCGGCGTCGTTCAGCGGAATGTTCAGGCGCGCCTGGCCCTGCATGCGGCGCAGCGCGACGTCGGAGGTGTCCATCAGCGCGCGGGCGCGGGCCCGCATCAGCGAATGCTCGGTGATGTGCGACTGGGCCGGATCCTGCGGCAACCCTTCGCGCGCGCGCAGGCGAGCCGCCGAGATGCGCTCGATCGTCAACGGGTGCGAGCGCAGCCAGGGGTACTGGTTGCTGTCGTTGAGCCGGCTGACTTCCTCCAGGCGCCCGAACATGTCGGCCATGCCCGACGGCGCGAAGCCGGCGTCGGTCATCACGTCCTGGCCGAAGGTGTCGGCCTCGGTCTCCATCTGGCGCGAGAAGGTGAGCTGGCCGGTGGCCATCGCGGCCTGGCCGGACGTGATCACGGCCATGGGCGCGTCCGCGTTGCGCGCCCGGGCCGAGAAGATCAGGCCGATCAGCATCGCCGCCATCGTCATCATGCTCTGGTGCGAGTTGGCCACCATGCTGCGCGCGATGTGGCGCTGGGTGATGTGCGACAGCTCGTGGCCCAGCACCGAGGCCATCTCGTCGCGCGTGCCCGCCTGCGCGATCAGCCCCAGGTTCACGCCCATGTAGCCGCCGGGCAGCGCGAACGCGTTGAACTCGGGGTCGTTGACGAGGAAGGGTTCCCACGCCAGCTTCTCCTCCTGCTCGGGGCTGATGTTGCCGCGCTTGAGGGCCGCCTCGTGCAGCCGCAGGAAGATGCCCATCAGGTACTGGTAGAGCACCGGGTCGTCGATGACCGCGGGATCCGGCCGGATCTGGCGCATGATCTGCTCGCCCAGCTTGCGCTCGTCGTCGAGGCTGAAGCTGTCGGACTCGGCTTCGCCGAGCGCCGGCAGGTTCAGCTGGGCGGCAGGCGCCGCGGGCACGATGAACGCGTTCAGCACGAGGCAGGCAGCGGCGGCGAGGGTGGCGAGTTTCGGGCGCAAGTGAGAAGCTTTCCAGTCCGGCTAGCGGTGCCGACGCGGCGGCACACGGTCGCTATGATGACACCGCCATGTATCGGCCGTGTAGCGCGCGTCCGCGGCCCCACGCGGTCGGATCCCCATGCCCCTCCAAGGTTCCATGAACGACAGCCCCGAATCTTCCGCCGCCGCCGGCCTCACGCACTTCGACGCCCAGGGCCAGGCCCACATGGTGGACGTCGGCGGCAAGCCCGAGACCCGCCGCGTCGCGCGCGCCGCGGGCTCCATCCGCATGCAGCCGGCCACGCTGGCCGCCATCGCCGGCGGCCACGCGAAGAAGGGCGACGTGCTGGGCATCGCCCGCATCGCCGCCATCCAGGCCGCCAAGCGCACCGCCGACCTGGTGCCGCTGTGCCACCCGCTGCCGCTGACGCACGTGCAGGTGGACTTCGTCATCGACGCGCACGCGAACGCCGTGCACTGCACCGTGCAGTGCGAGACCCTGGGCCGCACCGGCGTCGAGATGGAGGCCCTGACGGCCGTCCAGGTGGGCCTGCTGACCATCTATGACATGGTCAAGGCGATCGACCGCGGCATGGTGATGGGGGACATCCGGGTGCTGGAAAAGCACGGCGGGAAGTCGGGCGACTGGACGGCGCCCTGACGCACAAATGAAAAGGCCCGCATCGCGCGGGCCTCGTGCCTTCAGCGGAAGTCCCGCCAGGTGAGCCCCCGCGGCTCGGGCTGGCACTGGAACGGCTTGGGCGCGATCGTCGCGTCGGCGCAGGGCGCGAAGAATTCCTCGGCGTCCGTCTTGTCGAATTCCTTCAGGCGCGCCACCAGGTAGCGCGCGCGCTCGGTCTGGCCGCTTTCCGACAGCGCCACAGCCCAGGCCATCATCAGGCGGCTGTCCAGCAACGAGTGCGTGGTGTGCTCCAGCGCGCCCAGCGCCTGCGACGGCGGATCGGCGGTGGTGGCGTCGGCGTAGTCGGCGTGGTGGGCGAAGAACGGGCTGGTCTGGCCCGCCTGGATGCGTTCCTTCAGCGGCGCGAGGCCCGGGTCGTCGAGGAAGATCGTGGAGACACGCCAGTAGTCCCAGGTGGACGCCAGCGCCACCACCACCATCACGCCGCCGAACCAGCGCAGCGCGGTGCCCTCGCTGCCGAGGCGGATCAGCTTGCCCGGATCCAGCGGCGGGCTGCCGACGACGCCGCTGAGGGTCTCCACCGGCGCCGGGCCGGATCCCAGCGTGAAGCCCCAGGCCCAGGCCGCGGGCAGCAGGAAGTAGGCGTACCAGAGCGGGTATTCGTCGAGGCTGTGGATGGCGATCATCAGGATCATCATCCAGGCCGCGCGCGCGCCGTGGCCGGCCTCGCCCTGCGTGGCCCATGCGCGGCGCATGCCTTGCACCAGCGCCCAGACCATCAGTCCCAGCACCACCAGCGCGAGCGGGATGCCCAGCTCGACCAGCAATTGCAACGGCAGGTCATGCGTGTGGTCGAAGAATGCGGTGGGGCGGTGCGGGAACGGCGTCAACGTCCAGGCGAAGTTGAACTCGCCCCAGCCCACGCCCCGCAGCGGCTGCTGGCGGATCATCTCGACGGCGTTCTTCCAGATCGCGAAGTGCGAACTGTCGCCGTCGGAGGCCCGCGTGGCCGTGCCGATGGCCGCGTGCGTGAGATGCGAGGTGATCCACGGCATGACCAGGGCCAGCGCCACCGCCACCACGAGCGCGATGCGCGTGCTGGCCGACAGGCGCCCGTCGATGGCCGCCCACAGCACCAGGACGGCCGCGCCGCCGATGAGCCCGGTGCGCGAGCCGCTGAGGAAGACGCCATACATGATGAACAGCAGCAGCACGCCGCCCAGCCAGCGCGGGATGCGGCGCCATTCGACCAGCGGCACCAGCGCGATCACCGACCACACCAGCAGGCTGGCCAGGTGGTTGGGCTGGCGCAGGTTGCCGACCGCGCGGCCAGGCAGGCCCGACTGCGCGATGAGGTTGCCTTCCGCCAGCTTGGGGATCCACACCTGGATCACCGCGACCACGGTGCTGAGCACGCCCACCGCCACCACGCCGATGGCGAACGGCGCGAAGGCCTGCAGGCCGCCGGACTGGTCGCCCTCCTGCGCGGCGCGCGCGCCCAGCGCCGCCACGAAGCACGCCACCAGCAGCAGCAGCAGCGGCGGCAACGCGAGCGAGGTGGGCAGCGAGCCGAAGGTCCACGAGGCGACGACGGCCGCGCACATCAGCCCGAGCGCCCCGGCCAGCACGGTGGTGGCGCCGCGCCGGGCACCGGTGGTCGGTGTGCGGCCGGCCGCCAGCAGGCACAGGCCCCAGCCGAACACGCACAGCAACTCGTTGAGCTGGGTGGCCGACGGCGTGCGGTTGTAGGCCAGGAGCGGAGGCGCGATCAGCGCCAGCGCGTAGACGAGCAGGCGGATGTCGGAGCGATCGCTGGAAAAGGATTGACTGGTCATTGCTGCAAGGAAAGTGGCGCCGGCGGACAGGCCCTGCGGCGCGCGAACGGTGCACAGGGTAACGCCATTCGGCCGCGCCAAGGGCGCCGGCTTCCAACTACCTGAAGTCGCGCCAGCTGACGGTGTGGTCGGGGGCCAGGCACTGGAACGGCTTTGCCATGACCGCGGGATCGCTGCAGGGCGCGAACCAGGGCCGCGGGCCGGGCAGGTCGAATTCGCGCAGCCGGTCCGCCAGGTAGCGAGCCTTGTCCACTTGGCCTTGCGCCGCTAACAGGTTGGCCCACACATACATGGCGCGTCCGGTGAGCAGCACGTGCGAGCTTCGTACCACCAGCGGCAACGAGTCCGCGGTCAACGCCAGGTCGCTGACGGCGACGGCGTCGGCCTGGTTGGAGAACAGCGGGCTGGCCTGGGCGTGCACGATGCGGTCGACGAGCGGCAGCGCCGCTGGGGTCGGCAGGAACAGGTCGGCGACGATCATGTAGTCCAGCCACGCGGAGACCGCGCCCACCACCATCAACAAGCCGACGGCACGCCACGCGCGCCAGGGCGAGAGCGCAGCCGCCGGCACGCCGGGCGCGACCGATGCAAGCGGCGCACCAGCGCCCAGCGCCAAGCCGAACGTCCAGGCCGTCGGCAGCAGGAGGAAGGCATACCACAACGGGTACTCCAGCATACTGTGCACGCCCATCACGAGGACCAGCAGCACGGCGGCGCGCGCGGCGATGCCGGCCTCGCCCTCCAGCCTCCACGCGCTGCGGCCCGCCCTCGCGAAGGCGAACAGCAGCAGCCCCATCATCGCGAGCGCGGCCGGCAGCCCGAGCTCGACGGCGAGCTGCAGCGGCAGGTCATGCGCGTTGTCGACCACGCCGGCGTGACGAGCGATGCCGGGCGTCAGGGTCCAGGCGAAATTGAATCCGCCCCAGCCGACGCCCAGCCAGGGCTGCTCCCGGATCAGCGCGATCGAAGCGCTCCAGATCTCGCTGCGGAACGAGGTCATGTCGGTCGTCCCATCGCGTTCGGTCAGCACCACCGTCGCGCCGAGTGCGTGCGCTGCCGAAGAGACCACGGGCTGCAACGCGATCGCGACGAGCGGCGCCAGCACCAGTCCGATGCGCAACGTCCGCGCCATCCGGCGGTCGACCACGCCCCAGCCTGCGAACAGCACCAGCGCGAACAGAGCCGTCCGTGATCCGGTAAGGACGACGCCCATCAGCATCAGCAACGCGGCGAAGGTCCAGCCGAGCCGGGGGAGCATCGCCCCGCCGGGAATGCGCCAGGCGCGCGCCAGCGGCAGCAGCGCGATCAGGCCCCACAGCATCAGATCCGCGAACTGGTTCGCCTGGCCGATATTGCCCCCGGCGCGGCCTTGCTGCGCCGGGATCGCGATGAGATGGTTGTCGAGCGAGTCGTACGCGAACACCTGCAGGATCGCGATGCCGGCGCAGCACAGGCCAGCGACCAGCATCGCGATCGACATGGCGCGGAAGTAGCTGACCAGGGCCGTGGCACCCGCGCTCGCGCCGTGCAGACACACGGCCGCCGCGAGCCCGATGCAGGCCAGCACGCCGATGCCCGGCGGCGAAGGCTGGGAGCCGCTCGCGATGCCGATGGCACAGCCAGCGGCTGCGAGCGCGAGCACGCCAAGCAAGGGTGACACCGCGCGCAGCACGGGCCGCTGCAGCGCCGGCGCGGGAGAAAGCAGCAGCACCAGACCCCAACCGAGTATCGCCACCAGCTGGTTGGGCATCGTGACGCTGGGCGACACGTGGTAGTCGATCAACACCGCCAACGCGACGGCGATCAGGAACGAGAGAATTCTCATGCAGGCTACTTTGCGCACGATCAGTGACGTAGCTCGATTATCGGGCGGTGGTGGCTACGCGTTCGAAGGCCGGCCCGGGATGCCAGGTAGGACTCGACACATCGTTCCCAAGACCATGGCCCAGCGAGCGCGACGGCCAGTGAACGAGCCGAGCGGGATCGACTCCAGTGCGCTCGCCAGGGGAGCGAGCGTGTCGCGCAGGCGGGCTGCACCGTCGTCGCCGGTGATATCCGCCGCCCATATGCGACGAGGATCGCCGATGGGGACGGCGCCGGCTACTTCCTGGCTGACCAGAACCGGCGTTCCTCACGCAAGTGCTCCTGGATGCTGAAATGGATCCTCGGCCAGGCGGATGTCCGCCGCGTCCTGATGCTCGGCGCGGCATGGTGACCGCTGAGCCAGAGGAACGGCGGATACAGCTGGTGACTGACGACGTCCCAGCTGACATCCTTGCCGGCGAACATCGTCCAGGCGATCAGTGCCAGGAAAAGGGCGAGGCGGGCCGCCTTTCCATTGGACGAGGGCAGCGGCATGTGCATGGGTGGATCGTTGGCCGAATCAGGGTTGGCGCGGCCAAGCAGGCAATGGCTCGCCCTCGCTCCGCCAATACGCCCAGGCGCTTCGGCTTTCGTCGCACTGGAGCGGCATCATAAAGGTGCATCCGCGTTGCAAAGCGTCGATGGCTTGCGCGGGACGGCCGTTGAGCGCCATGAAGTGGGCGTAGAGTTCCTGGCTCGGCGCGGAAGGAAAACGCAACATGGGCTTACGCAGGCTCGCGACGACGTCCGCGGCGAGCCCACTCGTCACGGGGTGAGCAGCGAACGCATGGAAGGCCTGCAACTGGTCGAGCAGTACCGCGTCGGGAACGTCGGCAGAGGCATTGAGCGACGCATGTTGCGTCGCCCGATCGGGGATCAGGACGGGTCGCGTGTCGCTCAGCGGAATGTAGTCACGCGCGAGGAGCATCAGGAGCAACGCCGGCGCGATCGCCAGGGTCGCGAAGCCGGCAGGCGTATTCAGAGGCAGGCGCCAGACGCGGGGGGCGCGCGGTTCGAGGCCGTTCACGGTGCCCATCATCAGGCCCATCGGAAACAGGAAATAGGTGTACTGCAATGGCAGCTCCACGAGGCCATGAAGCAACAGCGCCATGATCGCCAAAGCGGTCGTGAAGGCGGCCGCATCCGGCGCGCGCCTGAGCCGCAGGAAGACCGCGACGATCAGCGCCACGCCCGCCCCCGCTCCGACCGGGATGCCGAACCACACCACCAGGTCCAGCACCACGTCGTGCGCGCTGGTGAAGAGCCAGAACAGCGGCGGATGCGCCGGCGCGACAGCGAATTGCGCCGCCCCGTTCTGGAGCGCGCCCCAGCCAACCCACGGGTGCAGCCTGGCGGCGTCGAGGAACAGCAGCCACGCATCGGGCCGTCGTCCGCCGCTGACGCGATCGCCGAGCGCCAAGCCGATGAAACCGAGTTGACTGTCGATCCAGGGCACAGCGATCGCGCCGACGCCGACGATGACGGCCGCGCCCACGATCAGCATGCCCCGTCTGCGAAGCTCAAAGCTATTGCGGCGCCACAGGAACGCCGCGCCCGCCGCGAGCAGCACCAGCCAGGCGACCCGGGATTGCGTCAGGTCGGCCGTCAGCAGGAACATCAGCGCGAGCACGCCGAACGGAATGCGGCCGAGCCGACCGCGTTCGCGCAGTCGCCATGCACCCAGGACGCCCTGGATCATCAGCGAGCACAACAGGTTGGTTTGCTCCATGTGCGCCACGGGGCGGCCGGCGGCGACTTTCGTCCCGAGGTCGAGGCGCAGCCAGCCCAGCCATTGCAGCACGGCCAGCGGAACGGAGCAGGCGGCTGCGAACAGCATCGCGGCGGCAAGGCGGTCGGCCAACGCGCCCCTGTCGGTGGCCGCCAGCGATTGGGCGACGGCGACGCAAAGCGCGAAGGCGAGCAGGTACGCGCTGACGAGAACGGCGTCGCCGCGGTAGAACTGGACGCCGCCCAGCCATTGCAGCCAGGGCACCGTCGCCAGGAGACACGCCGCGGTGGGCAGGGAAGCGGCGGCGACCCGCACGCTGGCGCGCTGGTGGCGCAATCGAGTCAGCACGCCCAGCAGGATCAACAGGACGGCGATCGCCGCTGTCCACTCGCGCCAGAAGCTGAACCAGGGCCCGTCGCCGACGGGCAGGAGCAACGCCACACCGAGCATGCCCGAACCGATGACATCAATGCCACGAACAGCGGTCAAGGCGCGCATGTTTGTTCAGAGAAAGAAATCAGGCGCAAAAATAAAAAGAGACGCCGAAGCGCCTCTTTCCACTAAGCAAGCTGGCAATCAGCCCTTGCAGGAACCCGGCAGGTACTTCGGCAGCGTACCAGTCCCGATGCAAGACCAGCGGTAGATCTGCGTGCCACCAATGCTGGCGGCGACGGCGGCGGCCTGCGCGGCAGCAGTGCCAGTGTATGGCGTCAGGGTCAACGTCTGGGCGGCGGCGGCGCCCAAATCAGGCGCGTTGGCAGCGGTCTGCAGCGTCACGGTGATGACGCCATTGGCGTCGGTCGTGACGGTGGAAACGTACTTACTCGAGGAGCCGGCAACGGTCTGCTCGCAGCCCCAGCCATTGATTCCCGGAGGAGCGGTGGCGCTACCGGTCTGATAGACCTCTGAGATGGTCGTACGGCACTGCGAAGCAGCCAGCAGCGCTTCCGAGACCTTCGCCTTGATGGTGTAGGTCTGGTACGCCGGCAGGGCCACTGCGGCAAGGATACCGATGATCGCGACGACGATCATCAGTTCGATCAGGGTGAAACCCTGCTGAATGGTGCGCTTCATATGAAGACTCCTGGGAGGTGTGAAGGGGACGACTGTTGGAACGAGACAGACATTCGCACACAGTCCTATGCGAATGCCGTGCCAGCGTGCAGTGCGGCATTCTGGCCGATTTCGGTGTGATTTATGCACGGTCGAGTGACAGGCTGTGTCAGCGGCGTCTGACAGGGGTTGTCGCCGAGCACCAGGCACTGACAATTTTTGTCACCCGAGCTCAAAAGTGTCACCCTTGAGCAGCTCCATCAGCGGCCGCTCCCGCTTGAGCGCCCTCAGCCCGGCCATGACGGCATCGATCTCGCCCGGCTTGATGTGGGTGATGTAGATGCTGGCGTCCGGCGGCGCGGTGGCCAGCTCGGCGGCCAGCGTGCTGGGGCAGTGGTGGCCGCTCGCCTTGGCCAGGCGGCACTCGGGCTCGCTGAACGCCGTCTCGATGACGACGTGCGCGACCGGGAACTGCGCGATGCGCTCCCAGAACGCCGGATTCGGGCCGGTGTCGCCGCTGAACACCCAGGCACCGCGGCCGCCGTCGGGGCCGTGGACGGCGAAGCCGCAGGCCGGCACCGAGTGGCGCGCGCTGAGCACCTCCACGCGGCGGCCGGCGAGCTCCAGCGTGTTGCCGACGTTGAACGGCACGAAGCGCAGAACCGGATATTCGGCGGTGGGCAGGCGCGTGAAGTCGGGCCACAGGTGGTTGTTGAACAGGTGCGCGCGCAGGACGGCCAGCGTCTCGGGCAGCGCGTGCACCTCGATCGGGGCCGCGCCGCGCGCCTGGCGCCGGCGCAGCACGCTGTCGGCCAGCAGCGGCACGCCCAGCACGTGGTCGAGGTGGGAGTGCGTCAGCAGGATGTGGTCGATGCGTTCCAGCGCGTCGAGCGACAGGTCGCCGACGCCGGTGCCGGCATCGATCAGCACGTCCTGGTCGAGCAGGAAGCTGGTGGTGCGGCAGTCGCGCGCGATCGACCCGGAGCAGCCGAGGACCTGGATTTTCATGCGGGGATCACGCGGAGGGTGGACGCGGGAGTGTCAACGGGAAGGTTGCTGTTCTTGGGCTTCTTCGGCTGCCAGCCTGGCCAGCCGGTGGGCCGCCAGTGCACGGAGCTGCGGCGAGGCCGGCCGGGCGGCGAGCAGCTCGGTCAGACGCGCCTGGGCGACAGCGCGCGCGGAGGGCATGGAAACCTCCCGCGTGGATTTGCCATGGTGCCCGCGCAGCGCATCGCGTGCAAGGCGCCAGAGGCCAAGTTGTTCATGAATCCCCGTGATTTCCTGCGCGTTTTCGGGGGCCGGACCCGACAATGTGACATCCGTAACCGGCAACGGCAGGTACAGGGTCACCAGCTGGCTGCGCCCCTTGACGGCCACCTCGTCCACCTCCACCCAGGCGCAGCCCGGCAGCTCGCCGGCCGCGGCGCGCGTGGTGTCGGCCACCAGCAGCGGCACGTCGTAGCTGCGCGTGGCGCCCTCGATGCGCGCGGCCAGGTTCACGCCATCGCCCACCGCGGTGTAGCTGCGGCGCAGGGCCGAACCCAGGTCGCCCACGCACACCACGCCGGTGGCCAGGCCGATGCAGGGTGCCAGGGGCGGCAGGCCGCGCTCGGCCAGTTCGGCGTTGAGGGGCTCGACGGCGGCGATCATCGCCATCGCCGCCTGCACCGCGTGCGCGGCATGCCGCTCGTCGGGCTCGGGCGCGCCCCAGAACGCCATCACGGCGTCGCCGATGAACTTGTCCAGCGTGCCGCCGTGGCCGTGGATGATCTGGCTCATGCGCAGGAAATACAGGTTCAGCAGCTCGCGCAGGCGGTCCGGCGCCATCTTCTCGGACATCGGCGTGAAGCCGCGCAGGTCGCAGAACAGCACCGTCAGCTCGCGGTTCTCGGCGCTGCTGGCCACGTCGAGGAAGCGGTCCGGATCGCTGGCCATGGCGCGCACACGTTCCGGCGGCAGGTAATGGCCGAACAGCTGCGCCAGCGAGCGCCGCGAGTGCCATTCGCGCAGGTAGTTGGCCACGATGCCTACCACGCCCAGCAGCAGGCCGGCGGCCAGCGGCGCGGCGATGGGAATGTCCCAGCCGCGGCCGGTGAGCGCCCACAGGTCGCACCCCAGCAGCAGCGCCAGGATGGCGACTAGCGCCAGCACCGCCACCGGCCCGGCCAGGCGGCGCACGGCCATCGCGACGGCGGCCAGCACCCCGGCCAGCAGCAGCAGCTCGAAGCCTTGCGACCAGTCGGGGCGCACGCTCAGGTCGTTGTCCTCGAGGCCGGCCATCAGCTGGGCGTGCACCTCGATGCCGGGCAACGCGCGGTGCACGGGCGTGGCGCGCAGGTCGGCCAGCCCCGGCGCCGAGCTGCCCAGCAGCACCACCCGGCCTTCCAGCTCGCGCGGGCCCACGCGATGCGCGAGCACGTCGGCCGCCGGGATGTAGCGGAAGCGGCCGGTGCCCGGCGACATGCCCGGGTTCAGCGCCGCGCGATAGGGCAGCGTGACGGCCCCGCGCGGGTCCACGCGCAGCGCGCGCAGGGGTTCGCCGTCGCTGGAGGTGAGCTGCAGCCCGGTCAGCCGCGTCGGACCGCCCGCCTCGCCGCGCCGGATCACGGGACGCAGCGCGCCCACGTGGTGCCACTGGCGCCACAGCGAGAGCGCGAACGACTCGTACACGGCGCCGCCGTAGCCGGTGACCAGCAGCGTGGAGCGCAGTTCGCCGTCGGCGTCGGGCAACGCGTTGACGAAGCCCGTGCCCGAGGCGGCGCGCAGCAGCGCCGGCACCGGCACCTCGACGCCCTGCCACGGCGTCATCGCCAGCGCGCTGGCAGGCAGCACGTCGGCCTCGGTGATCGGCGCGGGCGGCTGGGCCGCGGCGCTCCCCGGCGCGCCCGGGTCGGCCTGGTGGTTGAAGTGGTAGGCCAGCGTGACGGGACGGCCGGACAGCGCCCGCGCGAGGCGCGCGTCGTGGTCGGCGCGCGCCTCCAGCGTGCCCTGCCAGCGCGCGACGCCCGCGCGCAGGGCCGCGTCGCCGGGCGCGAGGCGGGTGAGCGACGCCAGCGCGTCGCGCACGGTGCGCGCCTGGTCGTCGGGCTCGGCCAGCACCAGGTCGATGCCCAGCGCCGCGGCGCGGTCGTCGTCGAACAGCGTCTCCACCAGCGTGGCGAGCCGGTCGCGCGGCCAGGGCCAGCGGCCGAGGGCGCGCAAGCTGGCGTCGTCGATGTCGACGATGACGATGTCGTCGCGCGGCGCCGCGACGGGCGAGAGCGCTATGGACTGGCGGACGTCGTCGAGCGCGAGCTCCAGGCGCGTCAGCGGGGCGATAGGCGCGACGATCACGTGCCAGGCGCCGACGAGCCACAGCACCGTGGCCACCAGCGAGAGACGGACGGTGGGGTGCCAGCCCTGGATCCGCTGCAGCACGCGCTGCCTGAGCGACAGCGGCGACTGCTTGGTCGCCGGGTCCCGGTCGGGCGCGGGGGTCACGCCACGACTCGGCGACTGATCCGGGGATCAGTTCTGCACGAACTGCATCTGGGTGCCGGCGAGATCGATGATGTCGCCGTGCTTCAGCGACACCGAGTCCTCGCCCACGGCCTGGCCGTTGACGCTGGGGCGCCGCGAGCCTTCGACATGCGACAGCACGTAGCCGCCCGGACGCTTGGTGACGGAGGCCACCTGCACGCCCGGCTTGCCGACGGTGGTGACCACCTTGGTGAGCAGCACCTCGCGGCCGGCCGCGCCGCCGTTGAGCACCTTGATGGACGCCGGGCCGGCGGCCGCGGGGCCGGCCGGCGGGGTCGCGCCGATCGTGCCCGGCGCACGGCCGAACGCGCCCGGGCGCAGGATCATCGTCTTTTCGTAGTCTTCCGCGTCCTCGGCCAGGAACTTGATGCGGTACTTGCCCACTTCGACGACGTCGTTGTTGGACAGCAGCTGCTTCTTGACCGCCTTGCCGTTGATGTACGTGCCGTTGGTGCTGTTCAGGTCTTCGATGAACACGTCGGATTGCGCCGCCGTCAGCACGGCGTGCTCGCCGCTGACGGCGAGGTTGTCGATCACGATGTCGTTGTACGGCCGGCGGCCGAGCGTGGTGCGCTCCTTCGTGATCTGGAACTCCTTGATCACGACGTTATCGAGCGAGACGACGAGTTTGCCCATTGAAAACCTCAGTTTCTCTCGCGGCTTTCAGACCGCTTTTGCGGCCTCAAGACCGCTTGTCGGAAACGCCGCAGCGCTCGTTGTAATTCATCGTCCGGTTTCCACCGACCGGCCTGTCAGCGCCAGAACGACCACCAGGACTTGGCCAAATCCCGAGTGCCCGGCTTGGCGCGTGCCAATATCACCGCAATATTATCTCGCCCGCCGGCCGCATTGGCGGCCTGAACCAGCATGGCCCCCGCCGCGGGCAGGCTGTCGTTGGTCCGCAACAGCTGTTCGACCTGTTCGTCGGTGAGCATGTCGGACAGGCCGTCGGAGCACATCAACAGCAGGTCGCCGGGCTCGACAGGATAATCGTGGATTTCGAGGTCGACGAGTTCATCGACCCCGACCGCACGTGTAACCAGATTCTTGTGCATCGAGTAGGCCGCCTGCTCCGCCGTGATCAGGCCGGCGTCGATCTGCTCCTGCAGCAGCGAGTGGTCGCGCGTGAGCTGTTCGAGGTGGCCGTTGCGGAAACGGTAGCCGCGCGAATCGCCGATGTGGCCCAGCCAGAGGCGATCGCCACGATAGACGGCCACCACCAGCGTGGTGCCCATGCCGGCGTACTCGGGGTGCGACATCGCGGCCTCGTACACCTCGCGATTGGCGCTGTCGACGGCGTCGAGCAGCGCCGTCTTGACCTCGGGATCGGTGGGAATGGCGCCGAGCGACTTCAGCCGGGTGCCGAGTTCGCCCTTGACGCGTTCGGAGGCCATGCCGCTGGCCACCTCGCCCGCGTTGTAGCCGCCCATGCCATCGGCCAGCACCGCGATGCGCCCGGGTTCATCGAGCGCCACGGAGTCTTCGTTGTTGCGGCGTGCGCGGCCGGTATCGGTAACGCTGAAGAACTCAAGGATCATGAGGACGGCAGGATGCGGCGAAACGGTTCGTTCGCGCTGTTTAGCTGGCGATTGTGCCTTGGAATGGATGGGATGCCGTCAAGTCGTGCGAGGGATCGTGTCCGGAATAGGCGCCGGGGGCGGTATCGGGCCATTCGGCCGCCGCGCTGCCGGGCTCGGCGGCGGCGCATTGCTGGCGGGCCAGGCGCAGCTCGAGGGCGACCTGGTGGGCGTCCTGCTGGCGCAGGCCCGGGGTCTTGGCCAGCAGCCGCGCGACGATGTCGTCCAGCAGCGGCGGCAGCTCGGGGCGCAGCATGCGCAGCCGCGGCGGCGACTGGTGGGCGATGCGGGCCAGCAGGTCGCCCATGGAATCGGCCTCGAACGGGCGCCGCCCGATCAGCAGCTCGAACAGCAGCACGCCCAGCGCGTACAGGTCGCACTGGGGCGTGGCGTCGACGCCGGCCAGCTGCTCGGGCGCCATGTAGGCGGGCGTGCCCATCATGACGCCGCTGCGCGTGGCGGCGGTGTCGGCGACCCGGGCCGAGCCGAAGTCGGTGACCTTGACCGTGCCGGTGGTGGGATCGAACAGGACGTTGGACGGCTTGATGTCGCGGTGGACGATGCCGTTGCGATGCGCCATGTCCAGCGCGAGCGCCACGCGCTGGCAGATGCCGACGACCACGCCCTCGGGCAGCAGGCGGCTCGCGCTCGCGTAGCGCGACATGTCGGTGCCGTGGATCCACTCCATCGCCAGCCAGCCGGTGGTGGCGTCGCCCTCGCCCTGCACGCCGCCGGCGTGCACGGTGACGATGTACTCGTGCTTGAGCCGGGCGACCGCCGCCGCCTCGCGCAGGAATCGCTCGCGCCACAGGCCGCGGTCGGTGCCGCTCGTGCTGCCGATGCGCACCGTCTTCAGCGCGATCAGCCGGCCGGTGCGGCGTTCCGTGGCCTGGTAGATGGTGGCCCGTTCGTTGCGCGCGATGACGTGGCGCAGGTCGTAGTCGGTGACCCGCGGCATTTGCCCGGACGCCTTGTCGTGCACCGGCCAGCCGGCGGGCGGCGCCGCGGCCGCCTCGGGCCGGCGTCCGAACATGCGTTTCAAGCGGAACCACGCCGGCGGCGCAGCCGGGGACGGCTGCGCGGGCTTCGGAAGCGAGGAACGCGGCATGGCGCTAGGTTGTCCGCAGATGCGGCGCGCGTCAACCCAACGTTTGTCACAGGACAGTTCCTTGAGGCATACGTCACGCGCGGTCGAGCGCGCGGCAACATCAGGCTCGGACCTTGGCGCGGCGCTGGAGCAGTTTGCCCACGATGACCACCAGTACCGCGCCAATGACAGCGCCTGCCCGGGCGGCGGACTCGGGCATCCCGGGGAACCAGGCGCGCAGCGCCGGATCGCCAAGCATCATCTCGCCCGCCAGCCATCCCAGCAGGGCCGCGCCGGCGGTGATGATCACGGGGAAGCGCTCCATCACCTTCAGGATCAGCGTGCTGCCGAACACGATCAGCGGGACGCTGACCGCCAGGCCGATGATCAGCAGCAGCGTGTTGCCCTGGGCCGCCGCGGCGACGGCGAGCACGTTGTCCAGGCTCATCACCAGGTCGGCCACGAGGATGGTGCGCACCGCGGCGGCGACGCCGGCGGGCTTGACGTCGTGGCCGTCCTCTTCATCGTCCCCGGCCAGCAGGTTCGCCCCGATCCACAGCAGCGCGACGCCGCCGGCCAGCTTCAGCCAGGGCAGGCCCAGGATGCGCACGGCGACCAGCGTGAGCACGATCCGCATGACGATGGCCGCGCCGCTGCCGAACACGATGGCCTTCTTCTGCTGGCTGGCCGGCAGGCCGCGCGCGGCCATCGCGATGACCACGGCGTTGTCGCCCGACAAAAGCACGTTGGCCAGGATGATGGAGCCGAGGGCGGCCCAGAAGGCAGGGGTCAGCAGGAGATCCACGAAGTCGCGCGCGGGAGGTGGGCGGCCAAAAGAAAAGGAGCCCGAGGGCTCCTTGTCGTGCCGGCCTGCAGTCTACTCGCGGCCAGCAAGCTTCCGTTCAGTTTCGCGGGCGTTGTGCGCGAAACCGCGGGTTCGACTCAGATCAGAGCAGGCCCTTCAGGAGCTTGCCCATTTCCGACGGGTTGCGCGTGACGGTGAAGCCGCAGGCTTCCATGATCTCGAGCTTCGCGTCGGCCGTGTCGGCGCCGCCGGAGATCAGCGCGCCGGCGTGGCCCATGCGCTTGCCGGCCGGGGCGGTGACGCCCGCGATGAAGCCGACGATCGGCTTCTTCATGTTGTCCTTGCACCAGCGCGCCGCGTCGGCCTCGTCCGGGCCGCCGATCTCGCCGATCATGATGACGGCGTCGGTGTCGGGATCGTCGTTGAACGCCTTCATCACGTCGATGTGCTTCAGGCCGTTGATCGGGTCGCCGCCGATGCCCACCGCCGACGATTGGCCCAGGCCGATCTCGGTCAGCTGCGCCACGGCTTCGTACGTCAGCGTGCCGGAGCGCGAGACGACGCCGATGCGGCCCTTGCGGTGGATGTGGCCCGGCATGATGCCGATCTTGATTTCTTCCGGCGTGATCAGGCCCGGGCAGTTGGGGCCCAGCAGCAGCGTCTTCTTGCCGCCGGCGGCTTCCTTGGCCTTCATCCGGTTGCGCACCATGAGCATGTCGCGCACGGGGATGCCTTCGGTGATCGCGACCACCAGGTCCAGGTCGGCCTCGACGGCCTCCCAGATGGCGGCGGCGGCGCCCGCGGGCGGCACGTAGATCACGGAGACGGTGGCGCCGGTCTCAGCCTTGGCTTCCTTGACGGACGCGAAGATGGGGATGTCCGAGAACTTCTCGCCCGCCTTCTTCGGGTTCACGCCGGCGACGAACGCGGCCTTGCCGTTGGCGTAGGCCTGGCAGCCCAGCGTGTGGTACTGGCCGGTCTTGCCCGTGATGCCCTGGGTGATGACCTTGGTGTCTTTGTTGATGAAGATCGACATGTCTTGAATTCCTTGATCTGGGCTTAGGCCACTGCGGCGACGATCTTGGTGGCCGCTTCGGCCATCGTGTCGGCAGCGATGATGGGCAGGCCGGATTCGGCCAGCATCTTCTTGCCCAGGTCCTCGTTCGTGCCCTTCATGCGCACGACCAGCGGCACCTGCAGGTTCACGGCCTTGCAGGCGGTGATGACGCCCTCGGCGATGGTGTCGCACTTCATGATGCCGCCGAAGATGTTGACCAGGATGCCTTCGACGTGCGGGTTCTTCAGCATGATCTTGAAGGCCTCGGTCACCTTCTCGGCCGTGGCGCCGCCGCCAACATCGAGGAAGTTGGCCGGCTCGCCGCCGAACAGCTTGATGGTGTCCATCGTGGCCATGGCCAGGCCGGCGCCGTTGACCAGGCAGCCGATGTTGCCGTCCAGGCTGATGTAGGCCAGGTCGAACTTGGAGGCCTCGATCTCGGCCGGATCTTCCTCGTCGAGGTCGCGGTAGGCGACGATCTCGGGATGGCGGAACAGCGCGTTGGCGTCGAAGTTGAACTTGGCGTCCAGCGCGATCAGGTTGCCCTTGCTGTCGCAGTTCAGCGGGTTGATCTCGACCAGCGAGGCGTCGGTGTCCATGTAGCACTGGTAGAGCTTCTGGAACAGGTCGACGGCCTGCGCGTGCGAGCCTTCGGGCAGGCCGATAGCGGTGGCGATCTTCTTCGCCTGCTCAGCGGAGAGGCCGGTGAGCGGGTCGATGTAGTCGGTGATGATCTTCTCGGGCGTGGAGTGGGCCACTTCCTCGATGTCCATGCCGCCTTCGCTGGAGGCGATGAAGGCGATCTTCTGCGTCGCGCGGTCGGTGACCAGCGAGACGTAGTATTCCTTCTTGATGTCGGCGCCTTCCTCGATGTACAGGCGACGCACCTTCTGGCCTTCGGGGCCGGTCTGGTGGGTCTTCAGCTGCATGCCGAGGATCTCGCCGGCCAGCTTCTTCAGGTCGTCCGGCGTGCGCGCGAGCTTGACGCCGCCGCCCTTGCCACGGCCACCGGCGTGGATCTGGGCCTTGACGACCCAGACGTTGCCGCCGAGTTTCTGAGCGGCTTCCACCGCCTCCTGCACCGTGAACGCGGGGTAGCCGCGCGGCACGGGCACGCCGAACTGGCGCAGGAGTTCCTTGCCTTGGTATTCGTGGATCTTCATGGAAGCGTCTTCTTGAAGTGGTCGACTAAAGGGAGTGTCCGGGGGCTGCGCGGGAGCGCCGGGTTCTCGATCTCGGGGGGAGTCAGGACGCGCGGCGATTCGACAGGGGGCAGCGGACGGGATTCACGCAAGCGGGAGATTTTGCGATGGTTTGCTACACGCGGGGGGATATCCGCAGGGCGCGGATGCCCGGAAACCCGACGTAACCGGCGACTTTATCATGGTGCACCGCACCATGTCGGCGCATGGCGCGGGTGACCGACTGCGCCGCAGGGGTGTCTCCAGGCGGCCCTGTCAGGATTCTTCCAGGCCTCCGACGATGCGGCGGACGAGGTCGGCGGCGAAGCCTCGGGCGGCCAGGAAGCGCGCCTGCTTCGCCCGCTCCCGCGCGTCGGCTGCCACCGCGCCGAACTTGCGTTGCCAGAGCGCCTGGGCGCGCGCGAATTCGCTCTCGCGCAGCGCGGCGGCCTGCTCCGGCTCCAGCGCCAGTCCGTGGCGCGACAACTCCATCTTGATTCGCAGCGTGCCCTGTTTGCGCGATCGGGCGTTCACGCGGCTCTCGACGAAGCGGGTTTCGTCGAGGTACTTGTTGGCGGTGAGCCAATCGAGCAACTGGTCGACGGCGGCCTCCGGGTCGGTGGCCTGCAGGTCGTCGACAGGCGATGAGGGCGCCGAGCTTGCCGCAGCCATCGCACGCACGGGCGGTGCAGTCGGCGCGAACGCATCGTCGATCCCGTTGGAGGATTGCGCATCCAGCGCCCGCGCCAGATCGAGAGCGGCCTTGCCGGCCGCCGCGCTCAGGGCCGCGTCCTCGCGCACGGGCTTGCGCAAGGCATCGAGGAGCTTCGCGCGCAACTCCTGCCGGCTGTGTTCCCGCCGGGACAGGAAGCCGATGGCCTGCATCTTCAGGCTGGGACGCGCCTTCGCCCGCCGGGGCGCGCGCGGCTCACGGAGGTTGCCGGGGGATGACATGGCGGGGTGGGTCCTGCGACTGCTCGCAGGATGACGATGCCGCCACCCCGCGGATCGCGCCGACGACTCAGATCACTCGGCCGCGGCGGCCTTGCCCTTCTTGGGGGCCGCGGCCTCGACGACCGGCACCAGCGGCACGCCCAGCGATTCGCGCACCTTGTTCTCGATCTCGATGGCCAGCGCCGGGTTCTCCTTCAGGAATTCACGGCAGTTGTCCTTGCCCTGGCCGATCTTCTCGCCGTTGTAGGCGTACCAGGCGCCGGACTTCTCGACGACCTTGGCGACCACGCCCAGGTCGATGATCTCGCCCTCGCGGCTGATGCCCTGGCCGTAGAGGATGTCGAACTCGGCTTCCTTGAACGGCGGCGAGACCTTGTTCTTGACGACCTTGACCTTGGTCTCGTTGCCCACCACTTCCTCGCCGCGCTTGATGGAGCCGATGCGGCGGATGTCGAGGCGCACGGAGGCGTAGAACTTCAGCGCGTTGCCGCCGGTGGTGGTTTCGGGGCTTCCGAACATCACGCCGATCTTCATGCGGATCTGGTTGATGAAGATCACCATCGTGTTGCTCTTCTTGATGGTGCCGGTGAGCTTGCGCAGCGCCTGGCTCATGAGGCGGGCCTGCAGGCCGGGCAGCGAATCGCCCATCTCGCCTTCGAGTTCGGCCTTGGGCGTGAGCGCCGCCACCGAGTCGACGATGATCAGGTCGACCGAGCCCGAGCGCACCAGCGCGTCGACGATCTCGAGGGCCTGTTCGCCAGTGTCCGGTTGCGAGATCAGCAGTTCCTGCAGGTTGACGCCCAGCTTCTGCGCGTACTGGATGTCGAGCGCGTGTTCCGCGTCGATGAACGCGCAGACGCCGCCGACCTTCTGCATCTCGGCCGCCACCTGCAGGGTGAGCGTGGTCTTGCCGGACGATTCCGGGCCGTAGATCTCGATCACGCGGCCTCGCGGCAGGCCGCCGACGCCCAGCGCGATGTCGAGGCCCAGCGAGCCCGTGGACACCACCTGGATGTCCTCGATGACCTCGCCGTCGCCCAGGCGCATGATGGAACCCTTGCCGAACTGCTTCTCGATCTGGGCCAGCGCGGCCTGCAGGGCCTTGGCCTTTTCGGCGTTCAGCGCCGGGGTCTGCGCGACCGGAGCGGCGTTGACGGCCTGGTTGGCGGCGGGGTTGGCGTTCTTCGAGGCGTTCTTGGTGGGGGCGTCCATGCGGAATCTCCGTGTTCGGTTTGCGCTGCTGGGATTATGACCATTAGCTGGATATCTGTACAGCTATTGAGGAAAGATTGTTCGCGGGGCGAGGCTCGCTGCGTGAGCCAGTGGCAACACCCCGCGAAAAATCAATGTACGCGCGCGCCGCCGCCGCGCCGGGCGCCGAATCGCCGCGAAAATGGGCGCCGGAGCCAAACCCACCGATAACGAGGCTGAAAGCCCAGGAGAGCGTCGCATGCGCATACTGATCGCCGAAGACGACCAGGTCCTCGCGGACGGCCTGCTGCGCTCGCTGCGCGGCTCCGGCTACGCGGTCGACCAGGTCTCCAGCGGCACCGAAGCCGACGCGGCGCTGGCCTCGCACGAGTTCGACCTGCTGATCCTCGACCTGGGCCTGCCCCGCCTGCACGGCCTGGAGGTGCTGCGCAAGCTGCGCGCCCGCGGCTCCACGCTGCCCGTGCTGATCCTGACCGCCGCCGACTCGGTCGACCAGCGCGTCAAGGGCCTCGACCTGGGCGCCGACGACTTCATGGCCAAGCCGTTCTCGCTGCAGGAGCTCGAGGCCCGCGTGCGCGCCCTCACGCGGCGCGGCCTGGGCACCGCCTCCAGCCTGATCCGCCACGGCCCGCTCACCTTCGACGCCACGGGCCGCGTGGCCTACATCAACGACCAGATGATCGAGCTGTCCGCGCGCGAGATCAGCCTGCTGGAGGTGCTGCTGCAGCGCGCCGGCCGCCTGGTCAGCAAGGACCAGCTCGTCACCCGCCTGTGCGAATGGGGCGAGGAAGTGAGCAACAACGCGATCGAGGTCTACATCCACCGGCTGCGCAAGAAGATCGAGCAGGGGCCGATCCGCATCGCCACCGTGCGCGGCCTGGGCTACTGCCTGGAGAAGATCGCCGCCTGAGAACGGCCCCTGCCGCCGCGGCCGTCGCTTATGCTGGCGCCCGCGATGACGGACCGACATGAGCAACGTTCCCTGTTCGGCGAGATCCTCGACTGGATGCTCGCGCCGCTGCTATTGCTGTGGCCGATGAGCGTGGCGCTCACCTGGCTGGTGGCGCAGGGCATCGCCAACGGCCCCTACGACCGCGAGCTCGGCCAGCTCGCGCACGGCGTGGCGCGCGAGATGCGCGCCGATCCGGCCTTCGACCGCGGCCTGGCCGGCCGCCACGACCTGCGCCTGGCCGAGCCAACCGCCGCGCTCCTGCGCAGCGACGACGTCGACCGCGTCTGGTACCAGGTGCGCAGCGTGCAGGGCGAGCTGGTGGCGGGCGACGCGGAGCTCGCGCCGCCGCCCGAGGAGCGCCAGGCGGCCGACGAGGTGCAGTTCCGCGACGCCACCGTGCACAACGACCCGGTGCGCGTCGCCTACCTGTGGGTGGGCACGCCCGCGGGCGCCAACAGCGGCGTCATGGTGCAGGTGGCCGAGACCTTCGACAAGCGCTCGCGCCTGGCCACGGAGATCATCAAGGGCGTGATCCTGCCGCAGTTCGTGATCCTGCCGCTGGCGGTGCTGCTGGTGTGGTTCGCGCTGGCCCGCGGCATCGCGCCGCTGAACGCGCTGCAGCAGCGCATCCGGCGGCGCCAGAGCCAGGACCTCAGCCCGATCGACGAGCACGACGTGCCCGAGGAGGTGGCGCCGCTGGTGAGCGCGATCAACGACCTGCTGGCCCGCCTCGACCAGACCATGGGCTCGCAGAAGCACTTCCTGGCCGACGCGGCGCACCAGATGAAGACGCCGCTGGCCGGGCTGCGCATGCAGGCCGAGCTGGCGCAGCGCGAGATCGACGCCGGCGGCGACCCGCAGGCCATCAAGCGCTCGCTCAAGCAGATCGCGCGCTCCAGCCAGAGCGCGGCGCACCTGGTCAACCAGCTGCTGGCGATGGCGCGCGCCGAGGATTCCGAGCAGGCCCGGCGGCTGCAGGACGTGCACATCGTCAAGCTGGCGCGCGAGGTGGTGCGCGACTTCGTGCCGCGCGCCATGGACAAGCGCATCGACCTCGGCTACGAAGGCCCGGACGTCGATCCGCCCGCCCCGCGCATCGTCGGCCAGCCGGTGCTGGTGCGCGAGCTGATCCGCAACCTGGTCGACAACGCGCTGCAGTACACGCCAGCCGGCGGAACGGTCACCGTGCGCCTGATGCCCGACCCCTACGGCCAGGTGGTGCTGCTGCAGGTGGAGGACACCGGACCCGGCATCCCGGAGGCCGAGCGCGAGCAGGTGTTCCAGCCGTTCTACCGCGCGCTCGGCACCGACGTGGACGGCAGCGGCCTGGGCCTGGCGATCGTCAAGGAGATCGCCGACAAGCATGGGGCGATCGTCACCATCGCCGATGCCACGCCGCCGCACGCGGGCGTCCATGCCGCCTCCGGCGCGTTGTTCAGCGTGCGCTTCGCCTGCGCGCCGCGGCCGGACATCGTGCCGGCCGGTTCGCCGGCGCCTTGATCAGGTCTGCACGGAGCGCCGGTTGCGCGCGATCGAGGTGAGGAAGCCCAGCCCCAGCCCCAGCGTCACCATGGCCGTGCCACCGTAGCTGACGAACGGCAAGGGCACGCCCACCACCGGCAGGATGCCGCTGACCATGCCCATGTTGACGAACGCGTAGGTGAAGAAGCTCAGCGTGATCGAGCCGGCCAGCAGGCGCGTGAACACGGAGGGCGCATCGGCGGCGATCGCGAGGCCGCGGAAGATCAGCAGTGTGAAGCTGGACAGCAGCAGCAGCGCGCCCAGCATGCCGAACTCCTCGGAGAACGCGGCGAAGATGAAGTCCGTCGTGCGTTCCGGTATGAATTCGAGATGGGTCTGCGTGCCGCTCATGAAGCCCTTGCCGGTGACGCCGCCCGAGCCGATGGCGATCATGCCCTGGATGATGTGGAAGCCCTTGCCGAGCGGGTCGGTGGTGGGGTCCAGCAGCGTGCAGATGCGGTGCTTCTGGTAGTCGCGCAGCAGCGGCCACACCACCTCGTCCTGGCAGATGCGGTCCTCGCTCCACACCACCGCCACGATGCCCAGCGCCGCCAGCAGCAGCACCGGCAGGATCAGCTTCCACGACAGGCCGGCGAAGAAGATCACGTACAGGCCGGCCGACAGGATGAGGATGGCGGTGCCGAGGTCGGGCTGCTTGACGACGAGGCCCACGGGCAGCAGCAGGATCAGGCCGGCGATGGCGAAGTCGAGCGCGCGCAGCTGGCCCTCGCGCTTCTGGAACCACCAGGCCAGCATCAGCGGCATGGCCAGCTTCATGATCTCGCTGGGCTGGATCACCATGCCCACGTTGAGCCAGCGCTGCGCGCCCTTCTTGGTGATGCCGAACAGCGCGGTGGCGACCAGCAGCGCCAGGCCCAGGCTGTACAGCGGCACGGCGATGCGCATGAGGTTCTGCGGCGAGATCTGCGCCGCCACGAACAGCACGAGGAACGCGAGCGCCATGTTGCGCGCGTGGTCGGGGAAGCGCGTGCCGTAGTCGAAGCCGGCCGAGTACATCGTCACCAGGCCGATGCCGCAGATCATCAGCACGGCGATCATCAGCGTGAGGTCGAAGCCGAGCAGCACCGGGCGCAGCCGCTGCCAAAGCGTGGGACGTTCGACGACGGCGATCATGGGTTGCGCTTTCCGGACTTGGGCGTGGGCGTCCATTGCACGGGCTGGCGCCGCGTCGCGGCGGAGGCGCCCGAAGCCGCCACGGCCACGGCGCCGCTGCCGGCGTTCGCCAGGGCGGCGGCGGCGGCGGCGGCGCGCACCGCGCTCGCCGCGCTCGCCGCCACCGCTGCCTTCTCGGCGGCCGTGGGCGCGCTCGCACCGCTGGCGGCCTGGTAAGCCGCAACGGCGCTGGCCGCACCCGCGAGGGTGTCGGCGCCGTTGAGCGGCGTGCCGGCGGAATCGTCAGCGATGGGCGAGTGGTTGGTGCCCAGGCGGATGTTGGCGGCCAGCGAGATCGGCACGGGCTGGCTCTTGGGCGGTCCGGCCGTGCCGGCCTGCACGGCGGCGATGTCGTCGTCGGTCGGGTAGACGCCCTTGATCCAGTAGTCCATCACGCGGCGCGCGATCGGGCCGGCGTACTGCGCGCCGAAGCCCACGTTCTCCACCACCATCGCGATGGCGATCGTCGGGTGGTCGGCCGGCGCGAAGGCGATGAACAGCGCGTTGTCGCGCTTGTGCTCGGCCACGGTGGCGGCGTTGTACTTCTCGTTGGCCTTGATGTCGGCCACCTGCGCGGTGCCCGTCTTGCCGCCCGAGACGTAGCCGGCGTTCAGGAAGGCTGCGTAGCCCGTGCCGGCCGCATCGCGGTTGACGCCCACCATCGCGTTGCGCACCACGTCGACGAACTCGGGGTTCAGGTTGAGCGGATCCAACGGGGCCGGTGCGATCGAGTGACGCGCGCCCGAGACCACGTCCACCACGTCGCGCACGAGGTGCGGCGTGTGACGCTGGCCGCCGGTGGACAGCGTGCTCAGCGCGTTGGCGAGCTGCATGATCGTGAAGTTGTTGTAGCCCTGGCCGATGCCCAGCGAGATCGTCTCGCCCGCGTACCAGCGCTGCTGCTCGGGGCGCCGGTACGCCTTCTTCTTCCACTCGGTGGATGGCAGCACGCCGCGCAGTTCGCCCTGCAGGTCGATGCCGGTGGGTTGGCCGAAGCCGAAGGGCTGCATGAACGCGGCGATGTTGTCGACGCCGATGTCGTTGGCGAGCTGGAAGTAGTAGATGTCGCAGGAACGGACGATCGACTGGTACATGTCGACGAAGCCGTGGCCCTCGGGCTTGTCGTCGTGGAAGACGTGGTTGCCGAACGTGTAGTGCCCCGGATCCTGCATGCCCCAGGCCGCGGTGCGCTTGCCCAGCGTGAGCGCGGCCAGCGCCATGTAGGGCTTGTACGTGGAACCGGGGGCGTAGGTGCCGCGGATCGCGCGGTTGAGCAGCGGCTTGTCGATGGACTCGTTCAGGTCCTTCCAGTTGTCGGCGTCGATGCCGTCGACGAACAGGTTGGGGTCGAACGTGGGCTTGGACACGAAGGCGAGCACCTCGCCGTTGCGCGGATCCATGGCCACCAGCGCGCCGCGGCGGGTGCCGTAGAGTTCCTCCACCAGGGCCTGCAGCCTGATGTCCACCGACAGCTGCAGCGTGTTGCCCGGCGTGGCCGGCTTGCTGGCGAGCTGGCGCACCGCGCGGCCGCCGGCCGAGGTCTCGATCTGCTCGAAGCCGGTGGTGCCGTGCAGCTCCGACTCGTAGCTCTGCTCCAGCCCCAGCTTGCCGATGTACTCGGTGCCGCGGTAGTTGGCCTGATCCTCGTCCGACCAGTCGTCGATGATCTTCTGCTTTTCTTCCTGGTTGATGCGGCCGATGTAGCCCACCAGGTGGCTCGCGAGCTCGCCGTGCGGATAGTTGCGGAACAGCCGCGCCTTGACCTCCACGCCCGGGAAGCGGAAGCGCTGCGCCACGAAGCGCGCCACCTCCTCATCGGTGAGCTTGGTGCGGATGGGCACCGACTCGAAGCTCTTGCCCTCGGCGGCCAGGCGCGCGAAACGCTTGCGGTCGCGCGGCGCCACCTCGATCACCTTGGCGATCTCGTTGATCGTGGACTCCAGGTCGGCCACCTTGGAGGGGGTGATCTCCAGCGTGTAGGCCGGATAGTTGGTGGCCATCACGATGCCGTTGCGGTCGACGATCAGGCCGCGGTTGGGCACGATGGGCACCACGCCGATGCGGTTGGCCTCGGCCTGCGCCTGCAGGTCGTCATGGCGCACCACCTGCAGCACGAACCAGCGGAACACGAGCACGCCGAAGCACAGCAGCACGAACGCCGCCGCGGCGATCGTGCGCGTGCGGAATCGATCGAGTTCGACCTCGATGTTCCGCAGTTCGGTCATCGATCTCACGTGGGTGCCAATCGATTCTTAGAGGGGACGGTTCTCGTCGCGGTCGGGCGCGCGGCGTTGCGGCGCGAGCAGCATCCACGAGATGCCCGGCCACAGCAGCGCCTCGAACACGGGCGCCAGCAGCATCGGCCAGCCGGGGAAGCTGCCGCTGGACAGCAGCCGCACCACCAGGGACGCCGCATGCGCGACGATGAAGACCGGCAGGATCTGCAGCGCCTGCTCGGCCAGCCCGTACCACAGCAGGCGGCGGTGCATGGTGATGGCCAGGAAGCTCAGCAGCGTGTAGGCCTCGGCGTGCTGGCCCAGCACGGCGCCCTGGTGCACGTCCATCAGCAGGCCGAAGAAGAACGCGGCGCCGATGCCCACGCGGCGCGGCTGGTGCACGTTCCAGAACACGAGCACCAGCGCGACGAAATCGGGCATCGCGGCGACGCGGCCCAGCGGCAGCATGTTGAGCACCAGCGCGGCGAACAGCGAGAACCACAGGAACAGGGGGTTGACCGGCAGCAGGAGCTGGTCGGCGCCGCGCGGCATGATCATTTCCTGCCCCCTTTGGCGGGCTTGGCGTTCTTGTCCTTGCCCGCGTCGGGCTCGGGCGCCGGGCGCGCCGGCAACTGCATCGCCATCGGCTCGAGCACCAGCACGTGGTGCACGCCGTCGGCGGACGCGGTGGGCGCCAGCGCGATGCGCGCGAACGAGGAATCGGCGCGCGGATCCACCTTCACCACCTTGGCCACGTCGAGGCCCGGCGGGTAGATGCCGTCGACGCCGCTGGTCTGCAGGAGATCGCCCACCTTCACGTCGGCATTGCCGGCCATGAAGCGCAGCTCCAGCGCCGAGCCGTCGGCGCCGAAGGCCGCGCTGCGCTGGCGGGTGCGCGTGTTGAGCACGGGGATGGCGGCCTCCTTGTCGATCAGCAGCGTCACTTCCGACGACAGCGGATAGACGCGCGTGACCTGGCCCAGCACGCCGGCCTCGTCGATGACCGGCGCGCCCGGCACCACGCCCTGCGACGCGCCGCGGTCGATGAAGATCTTGTGCGAGAACGGGTCGCTCGCCTCGTAGAGCACCTCGGCGGCCATGGACTTGACGGCCAGCCCCGGCTTCAGGTCGACCAGCGCGCGCAGCCGGGTGTTCTCGGCCGTGAGCGCGTCCACGCGCGCCGCCTTGGCCGATTGCGCGGTGAGCGCGAGCTCGGCGCGGCTCAGGTCGGCCTGGGCGGCGTGCAGCCCGCCCATGTACTCGCCAACGGCGTGCGTGACCTGCAGCGGCACCGCGAGCGCGCGCTCCACCGGCAGCAGCAGCATCTGCAGGCCCGAGCGCAGCGGGCGCGTGACCGCGAAGCGGGTATCGGCCGCCATCAGGAACAGCGCCACCGCGGAGAACACCGCCAGGCGCGTCAGTGCGGACGGGCCCTGGTGGAAGAACGGCGGCGGACGGCGGTCCAGGGTACCGAGCGGCATGGGATGCTCAACGCGCCGGGCGATCGGCCGCGGCGGAGGACAAGGGGGAAGGCGTTTGAGAAATTATCGCAAGGCCGGGTTCCGTGCCTTGTGCGGGATTGCCCCGCCATGAACGGGGTCCCGCGCCAACCATGTCAGTCGGAGGTAAAGATCGCGCCCATGCGCTCCATGCGCTCCAGGGCCATGCCGCATCCGCGCACCACGCACGTGAGCGGGTCCTCGGCCACCAGCACCGGCAGGCCCGTTTCTTCGGCCAGCAGGCGGTCGAGGTCGCGCAGCAGCGCGCCGCCGCCGGTGAGCATCATGCCGCGCTCGGCGATGTCGGCGCCCAGTTCAGGCGGGGTCTGTTCCAGCGCGTTCTTGACGGCGGACACGATCTGGTTGAGCGGGTCGGTGAGTGCCTCCAGCACCTCGTTGGACGAGATGGTGAAGCTGCGCGGCACGCCCTCGGACAGGTTGCGGCCCTTGACTTCCATCTCGCGCACCTCGGAGCCCGGGAAGGCCGAGCCGATGCCCATCTTGATGTTCTCGGCCGTCTGCTCGCCGATCAACATGCCGTAGTTGCGGCGGATGTAGTTGATGATGGCTTCGTCGAACTTGTCGCCGCCCACGCGGACGCTGCCCTTGTAGACCACGCCGCCCAGCGAGATGACGCCCACCTCGGTGGTGCCGCCGCCGATGTCGACCACCATGGAGCCGGAGGCTTCCGACACCGGCAGGCCGGCGCCGATCGCCGCGGCCATGGGCTCCTCGATCAGGTAGACGGCGCTGGCGCCGGCCGCCTCGGCCGCGTCCTTGATGGCGCGGCGCTCGACCTGGGTGGAGCCGCAGGGCACGCAGATGATGATGCGCGGGCTCGGCGTGAGCAGGCTGCGCGGGTGCACCATCTTGATGAACTGCTTGATCATCTGCTCGGTGACCACGAAGTCGGCGATCACGCCGTCCTTCATCGGGCGGATGGCCTCGATGTTGCCCGGCACCTTGCCGAGCATCGCCTTGGCTTCCTTGCCGACGGCCTGGATGATCTTCTTGCCGTGCGGGCCGCCTTCGTGGCGGATCGAGACGACCGAGGGCTCGTCGAGGACGATGCCCTTGCCCCGGACGTAGATCAGCGTGTTGGCGGTGCCGAGGTCGATCGCGAGATCGGTGGAGAAGTAGCGGCTCAGGGAAGAGAACATTGGCTGAGATGGGCGGGTACGGGGTCGGCGACTTGCGACGGTCTTCGCGGGACGCAGATCAGGCCATCTGGATGGGTGTGACTCCGGAACCTGAGGCGGGGGCTTGGAAAGCCCGGGCCGGGTGCCGAACCTGGATGTGCGAACGCTCGGTGCGCCGCAAGGCGCATGAATTGGGTGGGTTCGAAGATGGCTGCACGATGGGAAAAACCTCGTGCAGTAAGCCTCGAATTAACCGAGGATAATACCCCAAGCGCACCCCTTGATCGTGTATGCGGGTCGTAACTTTTGAGGCTGCGCCTACGTTTCCGGTTGCGCGGCCTCCAGCCGGATTTCCCCATGCCCCTGTCACCCGAAGACGTCAGCCGCATCGCGCACCTCGCGCGACTGGAGCTGTCGCCCGCCGAGGGTTCTGCGATGCAGACCCAGTTGAACGATTTCTTCAAGATCGTCGAGCAGATGAGCGCCGTCGACACCTCCGGCCTCGAGCCGCTGCACACCCCGTTGTCGGCCATCGGCAATGTCGAGCTGCGCCTGCGGCCCGACGCCGTCACGGAAACGAACAATCGCGAGGCCAACATGGCCAACGCGCCGGCCTCCGAAGAGGGCCTGTTCCTGGTTCCGAAGGTGATCGAATGAGCGCCCAACTGCATACGCTCGGCGTGGCCGAGCTGGGCCGCGCGCTCGCGGCGAAGTCCACCTCCAGCGTCGAGGCCACGCAGGCCCTGCTCGCGCGCGCCAAGGCCGACACCCACGGCGCGTTCCTGGTCGTCGACGAAGACGCCGCGCTGGCGGCAGCGAAGGCCGCCGACGCGAAGCGCGGATCCGGCGACGCGCACCCGCTGCTGGGCGTGCCCATCGCGCACAAGGACATCTTCGTCACGCAGGAGTCCGCCACCACGGCCGGCTCGAAGATGCTGGAGGGATACCGGAGCCCGTTCGACGCCACCGTCGTGGCGCGCCTGAAGGCCGCGGGCGCGGTGTCGCTGGGCAAGCTCAACTGCGACGAGTTCGCGATGGGCTCGGCCAACGAGAACTCGGCCTACGGCCCGGTGCGCAACCCCTGGGACGCCACGCGCGTGCCGGGCGGCTCGTCCGGCGGCTCCGCGGCCGCCGTCGCGGCGCAGCTCGTGCCCGCCGCCACCGGCACCGACACCGGCGGCTCGATCCGCCAGCCCGCCAGCTTCACCGGCGTCACCGGCATCAAGCCCACCTACGGCGTGTGCTCGCGCTTCGGCATGATCGCGTTCGCCTCCAGCCTCGACCAGGCCGGCCCGCTCGCGCGTTCGGCCGAGGACTGCGCGCTGCTGCTGTCGGCGATGAGCGGCTTCGACGAGCGCGACGCCACCAGCGTGCAGAGGCCCCCGCAGGACTTCCACGCGCAGATGCTTCAGGCACGCGCCGGCGCCACCGCGGCGCAGCCGCTCAAGGGCCTGCGCATCGGCCTGCCGAAGGAGTTCTTCCCCGCCGCGCTGGCCGCCGACGTGAGCGGCCGCGTGCGTGCGGCGCTCACCGAGATGGAGAAGCTGGGCGCCACGCTGGTGGACGTCTCGCTGCCGCGCACCGAGCTGTCGATCCCCGTGTACTACATCATCGCGCCGGCCGAGGCGAGCTCGAACCTGAGCCGCTTCGACGGCGTGCGCTACGGCCATCGCGCCGCGCAGTACGGCGACCTGATGGACATGTACAAGAAGTCGCGCTCCGAGGCCTTCGGCCCCGAGGTGAAGCGGCGGATCATGATCGGCACCTACGTGCTCTCGCACGGCTACTACGACGCCTACTACCTGCAGGCGCAGAAGCTGCGCCGCATGATCGCCGACGACTTCCAGGCCTGCTTCCAGCAATGCGACCTGATCGCCGGCCCGGTGGCGCCGACGGTGGCGTGGAAGCTCGGCGAGCAGGGCGACGACCCGGTCAAGGCCTACCTCGCCGACATCTTCACCCTGCCCGGCTCGCTGGCCGGCCTGCCCGGCATGAGCGTGCCCGCGGGTCTCGGCGAGGGCGGCATGCCGGTGGGCCTGCAGCTGCTGGGCAACTACTTCGCCGAGGGCACGCTGCTGCACGCGGCGCACGCGCTGCAGCTCGCGACGGATTTCCACCTGCAGCGACCCCGCGCCTGATGAACGCACGCGTCGACCACCTCCCCTTCGCCACCCCGGTGCGCGGCGGCGTGGTCGCGGGCGATTGCCTCGCGGTGCTGCGCACGCTGCCGGCGCAACGCGTCGACCTCATCGTCACGTCGCCGCCCTACGCCGACCAGCGCGCCTCCACCTACGGCGGCGTGAGCGCGGACGATTACGTCGCGTGGTTCATGCCGCGCGCCGAGCAGTTCGCCCGCGTGCTCAAGCCCACCGGCTCGCTGGTGATCAACATCAAGGAAAAGGTGGTGGACGGCGAGCGCCACACCTACGTCCTCGAGCTGATCATCGCGATGCGCAAGCAGGGCTGGCTGTGGACGGAGGAGTACGTCTGGCACAAGCGCAACTGCTTTCCCGGCAAGTGGCCCAACCGTTTCCGCGACGCGTGGGAGCGCTGCCTGCACTTCACCCGCGAACGCCGGTTCAAGATGAACCAGGACGCCGTGATGGTGCCCATGGGCGACTGGGCGAACACGCGCCTGAAGACGCTCGGCGCCAACGACGTGGTGCGCCACGACTCGCGCGTGGGCAACGCGTTCGGCAAGAACATCGCCAACTGGCAGGGCCGCGACCGCGCCTATCCCACCAACGTGCTGCACCTGGCCACCGAATGCGGCAACAAGGGCCACAGCGCGGCATTCCCGCAGGCCTTGCCGCGCTGGTTCATCGAACTCTTCACCGACCCGGGCGACACCGTGCTGGACCCGTTCGCCGGCTCCGGCACCACGCTGGCCGCGGCGCTGGAACTCGGCCGCAACGCGATCGGCGTGGAGCTCGCGTCCGCGTACGTGGCGCGCGCCCGTGACGCGGTCGCGACCGCGCGCGAGGCCGCGCAGGCGCTGGCGCGCGCGCGCGTGGTCACCGAACAAGAACTCATTTTCCCGCGTCGCGGCGCGACCGCTTCGCCCCAAATTCCCAAGGACAACGTCCCATCATGAGCACCCTCATTCGCGGCTACGAAGTCGTGATCGGCTTCGAGACCCACACGCAGCTGTCGACGGCCAGCAAGATCTTCTCGGGCGCCTCCACCGAGTTCGGCGCGCAGCCCAACACGCAGGCCTCGGCCGTGGACCTGGCGCTGCCCGGCACGCTGCCCGTGCTCAACCGCGGTGCGGTCGAACGCGCCATCCGCCTGGGCCTGGCGGTCAACGCCACCATCGCGCCGCTGTCGATCTTCGCGCGCAAGAACTACTTCTACCCCGACCTGCCCAAGGGCTACCAGATCAGCCAGTACGAGATCCCGGTGGTGCAGGGCGGCATCGTGCCGTTCATGCACAAGGGCGAGATGCGCCAGCTGCGCCTGACGCGCGCCCATCTCGAGGAAGACGCGGGCAAGTCGGTCCACGAGGGCCACGCCAACATGTCGGGCATCGACCTGAACCGCGCCGGCACGCCGCTGCTGGAGATCGTCACCGAGCCCGACATGCGCTCGTCCACCGAGGCCGTGGACTACGCCAAGGCGCTGCACGCGCTGGTGCAGTGGCTGGACATCTGCGACGGCAACATGCAGGAAGGCTCGTTCCGCTGCGACGCCAACGTGTCGGTGCGCCGGCCCGGCCAGCCCTTCGGCACGCGCCGCGAGATCAAGAACCTCAACAGCTTCCGCCACCTGCAGCAGGCGATCGACTACGAGATCAACTGGCAGATCGACGAGCTGGAGGACGGCCGCGCCATCGTGCAGGCCACCGTGCTGTTCGACCCGGACACCGGCGAGACCCGCATGATGCGCACCAAGGAAGACGCGCAGGACTACCGCTACTTCCCCGATCCCGACCTGCCGCCGCTGGTGATCTCGCGCGAATGGGTGGAGCAGGTGCGCGGCCAGATGCCCGAGCTGCCGCGCGCGATGGCCGAGCGCTTCCAGGCCGCCGACGGCCTGGCGCCAGCCGATGCCGCATCGATGACGCAGTCGCTCGCGACGGCCCGCTACTACGAGGCCGCGCGCGACGCCGGCGCGCCGGCCAAGCTGGTGGCCAACTGGGTGATGGGCGAGCTCTCGCGCCGCCTCAACGCCGAGGACCTCTCGATCGTCGAGGCCCCGGTCGATGCGGCGCTGCTGGCGGCGCTGATCAGGCGCATCCAGGACGGCACGATCTCCAACAACGCGGCCAGGCAGGTGTTCGACGCGCTGTGGACACGCGAGAAGGGCACGGCCGGCAACGTCGACGAGACGATCGACAGGCTCGACGTTCGCCAGAGCAATGACACCAGCGAGCTGGAGTCCATCATCGACGCCGTGCTGGCCGCCAACCAGAAGTCGGTGGACGAGTTCCGCGCCGGCAAGGAGAAGGCGTTCCAGGCGCTGGTGGGCCAGGCGATGAAGGCCAGCAAGGGCAAGGCCAACCCGGCGCAGGTCAACGAGATGCTGAAGAAGAAGCTGGGCGTCTGATCAGGCCGGCACCAGCGTCGGCTCCTGCCCGCGCCCGTAGTGCCGCGGCGGCGCGCCCATCACGCGCTTGAACGCGGTGCTGAACGCGCTCTCCGACTCGTAGCCCAGCGCGGGCGCCAGCACCGAAACCGTCTCGCCGCCGTTGGTGAGCCGGTCGGCCGCCAGCAGCATGCGCCAGCGCGTGAGGTAGTCCATCGGCGACGCGCCGACCAGGCGCTTGAACTTCAGCGCGAAGGTGGAGCGCGACATCGCGGCCACCTTCGCCAGGTCGTCGATGGTCCACCGGCGGCCAGGCTGCGCGTGCATCGCGGTCAACGCCGCGCTCACCTGGCGATCGCCCAACGCGAATAGCCAGCCCACGCCCTGCCCGGCGGCGTCGCGCAAGTGCAGGCGCAGCGCCTGCACGAGCAGCATCTGCGCGAGTTGCTGCGCGATCAGGAAGCCGCCCGGTTGCGGCTCGCGCAGCTCCGCCATGAGGCGCTCGACCGACCAGCGCATCGCGGCCTTGTCCTCTTCGGAACGCAGGTGGACGATGGGCGGCAGCATGCCCAGCAGCATCTCGGCATGCTTGCCGGCGAACGCGAAGTGGCCGCCCAGCGCGAAGCAGCCGCCGCCGCCGTTGATCACGCGCGTGGTGCCGCGAAGCGGCGTGCGCAGGAAGGTCATGGCGTCCACCGGCGTCAGCGAGAGGTCGCTGGCGAGGCGGAACGGCAGCCCGCGCGGCAGCAGGTAGCAGTCGCCCGCGGAGATGCGGATGGGCTCCGCGATGCCCTGGATCGCCAGCCAGCAGCTGCCGCTGGTCATGGCCTGGAACTTGATGCCGTCGTGGGCGCCGAACTCCACGGCCCAGTCGCCGCCGTAGTCGACGGCGCCCGACATGAAGCTGCGCGGCCGCAGCAGGGACAGGACATCGGACAACGGATCCATGGCGATTCCGGACGATTGCGAAGATTTCGCGGACTGAACCGCATGGATTGTATCGACCGGGCGTCCTAAAGTGGACTGAACCACCCCCTCCAGGAGAAATCGACATGCGAGTCTTCCTCACCGGCGCCACCGGATTCATCGGGTCCGCCCTCATCCCCGAACTGCTGCAACACGGCCATTCCGTGCTCGGCTACGCGCGCTCCGACGACGGCGCCGGGGCGCTGCGCAAGCTGGGCGCCACCGTGCACCGCGGCGACCTCGAAGACCTCGACGCGCTGCGCCGCGGCGCCGCGCAGGCCGAAGGCGTGGTGCACTGCGGCTTCATCCACGACTTCTCGAAGTTCGCCGAGAACTGCGCCATCGACGGCCGCGCCATCGACGCGCTGGCCGATGTGCTGGCCGGCAGCGGCAAGCCCCTGGTCGTGACCTCGGGCATCCCCGGCATGCAGGGCCGAATCTCCACGGAGGACGACGACCTGCCTGCCGGCTCGCCGATGCCGCGGGTGTCCGAGCCGAGGGCGCTGGCCGCGGCGGCCCGCGGGGTGCGCGCCTCCGTCATCCGCCTGCCGCAGGTGCATGACCGGGACAAGGCGGGCCTGGTGCCGTTCCTGATCGGCGTCGCGAAGCAGAAGGGCGTGTCGGCCTACGTCGGCGAGGGCCGGAACCGCTGGGCGGCCGCGCATCGGTTCTCGACGCCTTCGCTCTACCGGTTGGCGCTGGAGAAGGGCGTGGCCGGCGCGCGCTATCACGCGGTCGAGGAGGAAGGCATCACGCTGAAGGCCATCGCCGAATCGATCGGACGGGGGCTGAAAGTGCCGGTGATTTCGGTGTCCGGCGACGAGGCGGCGGCGCATTTCGGCGCGATGGGGCACTTTGCCACCATGGGCAATCCCGCTTCGAGCGCCCTCACCCGCCAGCGACTTGGCTGGACGCCCGGTACGCATCCGGGGTTGATCGACGACCTGGATCACTCGACCGCGTACGCATGACGTCATCCTGCGCGCAGTCGCAGGATGACACTAGAAGGTGGCGCCGCCGCTCGCCGCGTTGATCGCCCGCCGCGCCTCGGCCTGGAACCCCACCGGGTCGCCGATGCCGCGCAGGCGCAGGTCCTCGCTGCCCGTGCCGCGGATGGTGAGCGTGCCGTAGCCG
>Ga0210384_10001040_pt1 | contig 39606 bp, 29 predicted proteins | sample IncBWH2MmetaG_FD_160574 | JGI IMG/M metagenome (GOLD analysis project Ga0210384, IMG submission 160574) | Forest soil microbial communities from Barre Woods Harvard Forest LTER site, Petersham, Massachusetts, United States - Inc-BW-H-2-M | ecosystem: Environmental > Terrestrial > Soil >...
CCCGAAAGCCACGCGGCGTAATCCATCGGCTCCATCACCGTGACCCAGCCGCCCATCAGGGCATGATTGGTTCCGCAATACTGCGAGCAGAAGAAATGATACTTGCCAGCCTTGGTGGGCCGGAACCACATGGTGTTGTAGTGGCCGGGGACAACGTCCATCTTCACGCGGAAGGCCGGCACGGAAAAGTCATGGATGACATCTTCGCTGCCCATAATCAGGCGGACGTTGCGGCCGATGGGCACATGCAGCTCGTTGATTTCCCGCTGCCCGTTGGGCTGCTGCACCTTCCACATCCATTGTTTTCCAATAACGTAAATGTCCAGCGTATCCGTGGGAGTGTGGCGATAATCCACGTAGACCACCGCGCCCCAGCCAAACATCGCCAGCGCGAGAATCAGTGGAACGACAATCCACGCGGTCTCCAGGCGCATATCGCCGTGGATGGGAACGCCTATGTCGGCCACCTCTTTGCGGCGATATTTGAAGAAGAAAAAGATGACCGCGGCGGTGATGGCCACCGCAAAGAAAAGGCACACGGAGGTAATAAAAATCATCAGCCCGTCAACGTGGGGAGCGAAGTTGGACGCTTCATCCGGATAAAGTGGAATTTGCGACTGCACGGCTTAGTTTGCTCCCCTTTCCGATCCAGTGTGAAGCGGCTGATGAATATTTGTCCCGGAGTGGGAAGAATCACGACGGCGGAAAATCAGGAAGCCACCCACAATACCAAGGATGGTCAAAACGCCGGCAAAACGCACGATCTTCAAAATGGAAGCGCTGTAGGTGGCCGCGCTCGGATCGTACTGATAGCAGAAGAGCAGCGCACGATCGATGGGCGTGCCGATTTTCCCGGCGGAGGCGTCAACCAGGCCCAGGCGCATGTCGCGGCCGGGGTACTCGACGCCATAAAAGTACCGCGAGATGCGGCCATCGGGAGTAAGAATCATGACGCCGCTGGCGTGGGCAAAGAGATTGGTCTTGGCGTTAAACGTATAACGGAAATTCGCGGCGTGCGTTACCGCTTCGATGGATTCTTCCGAACCGGTGAGGAAGTGCCAGCCCGCGGCGGTTTCCGGCCGCCGGAAATGAGAAAGCGAGGCTTCCTTTTTGGACGCGGCCATATCCGGGGATTCGCGGGAATCGAAGCTGACGAAAACGACTTCGTAATCGCGGCCCGGATTGAAGGAAAGCATGCGCAGCGAGCCGACCACGCCCTGCTCGACCTGGCTGCAGAGCATCGGGCAGCCATAGTAGACGAAAGCCAGCACGACGGGCTTCTTGCGGAAATACTCGCGAAGCTGAACGCTGCGCCCGGTTTCATCGCGGAAAGTCACGTCGAGCGGCATTTGGCCGTTGAGCGGCGGCTCGAAGCCGACGTTTACCAGCGCAGGCGGCATACGGGAAGCAGCCGTCCCGACGTTGCCGGGAATCGTTTGCGCGTTCCCTGCAAAAGCCGACAGGAGCAACCCGCCAATTACCAGGATGCGGCGCGCAACGATTTTGCCAAGATTAGACATTTCGTTATTTCTTTTTCTCCGCCGCCGGCGGGGTAACCGCTGGCAAGCCTTTTTCGGCAATGATTTTCATGGCGTCCTTGATGGGAATCTGGGCGATGCCTGCGTCGTGGTCCACCCAGCCGATTTGTTCGTTGGCCTCGGTGTCGTCATGAATTTTCCTCCGCAAATCGGATTGCGGATCGGCCTCATGGCCAGGAACACCTTGAAGCATCGGCTCCGGCGGCAGCTTGCGGTAGTTTGGTCCCATCTCCACTCGAGAAGCCGGCATTGGCGTGTCCGACTGTTCAACGAACGTGGTGGTATAGCGAAGAATGTACACGCAAACCCAGAAGGAGGCCGCCACGGCCAGCACCAACACAATAAGATACCAATAGATCGTGGAGGTGGTGACGTCGCGAGCCTCGAACGCCACGTCCGCATTGCGCGGCTCCTGGCCGGAGGCTGGCCCGGTGTTGTGCGACTCAGTGCTCATGACTTGCAATGGCCTCCGCTAGTTTCGGGTCGCCGAGGGGGAGCAGCGGCATCTTCTGGAGCTGCCAGCTGAAGAAAAACAGCCACAGCCCGCCGAGGGCCAAGGGCGCGGCAAAATCAAGCCAGCCCGGGAAAGCGCGGGCGGTAAATTCCGGGCGCGTCATCCAGAAGAGATCCACGCAGCGCATGAAAATCATCCACAGAGCGACCTTGGGCAGCAGATTTGCGTTGCGCTTCAAGTCCCGCGACAGCAGCAGGAAAAACGGCACAAAGAAATGAAACACAAGAACGATAACCGCGACCGCGCCCCAGCTTCCGTAGAGACGCGAGCGGTAGAAAGTGATTTCTTCCGGCTGGTTGCCAGCCCAGATGATCAGAAGTTGCGAGAAATCGAAATAGGCAAAGAGCATCACGAAAGCGAGGAGCAGCTTGCCAAGATCGTGGATGTGGCGCTTCTGAAGGATGTGCGAGAAAGGCTCGGTGCGCGAAAGCAAGACGACGACGGCGATCATCAGCGACATCGCGGAGATGATTTGCCCGACCACAAAGAGAAAGCCATAGATCGTCGAGGCCCAGTGGGGCGTGATCGACATGGACCAATCAAAGGCCGCGAAAGACATGACAAAAACGTACAGGATAATTCCCGGCCCAGCAACGAGCTTGAAGCGGCGGCGAAGAGCGCGGTCCTCGGTATTGACGTCCTGCGTCCGGGACCAGGAATTGAACAGCAACATCAGGCTCAACCAGATCGCAAAGTAGAGAAAGGCTCGCACCGTGAACCACTGGGAGGTCAGGTAGTGCTGTTGAAGATCGGAAAGAGGCTGGGCTTTAACTCTTGCCGGATCGAGCCAGGCGGAATAGAGATACTTCATGCCGAACAGCAGGGGCAAAAAGAAGAAGAACACCAGCATCAGGGTACGCGTCGCTGCTTCGAGCGGCCGGCGAATCACAATGCCCCAATGGCCACCGGTCAGATGTTGCAGCATCAAGAGGCCCAGGGAACCTAGGCTCAAGCCGAGCACGAGCAAAAAGGCAATGAGATAGGAATGGTAGAAATCCGCGGGCGACTTGGCCGCTCCGATGGCGCACAGTATTAGTCCAACTACGCCCACGGCGAGCGCGCCTCGCTGCAGGCGGCCGACGCTTTCAGGCGCCTTGTAGTCCTGCGCGGTCATTCCTTGGCTCCTCCCGGCTTGTCTTTCTTGTTCTCCGATTCGTTCTTTTTTTCGCTGTTCACCGGGCCTGCCTTATCCACCTTTTCGCGGAGGTCGGCGGGCAGATCGGCGGCGTGCGCGTTGCGGCTCAACTGGAGAGCGCGGATGTAGGCGATAATGGCCCAGCGGTCGCGCGGAGGAATTTGCGCGTTGTAACTGTACATGACGCCGAAACCGTTGGTCATGACATCGTAGTAGTAGCCAGTGGGCGAGTTGCGCAAACGATCGATGTGGTAGCTCGGCGGATGTTTCATGCCACGCGAGGCGATCATGCCGTTGCCGTCCCCTTGCAGACCGTGGCACGGCGAACAGAAAATCTTGTAGCGCTCTTCCCCGCGTTGGAGAGTTTCCATCGTGACGGGAAGCGGGAAATTGTTCGAATCCTTTGGCAGTGCAAATTCGTCGTTCGCAAGCGAGCCGCGCGCCACGGTATTTTCGACTAACGGCCGCTCGGAACGCCCGTCGGCAAAGAAATCCGAAGGCGAGAGCGCCTTGTTCTTCGGCTGATTGGCCATGTCCTGCCGGAGATACTCGCAGCCGGAAAGGAGCACGACGCACGCGGCAAAGCAAACCACAGCGAGCTGTCTCGAGGTGTTAGTCATCATCTTTCACCTCGGTGACATGCACCGCGTGCAGGCCCTGCAGGAAACGCGCGCTCTCCGCGAGATGAAACTTCGCGTCGGTAGCCTCAATGCACAGGAAAAAGCGGTCGATCGATGCATGCTGCGAGAAGCGCGCCACGTTGAAAACCGGATGATGCGGCCGCGGCAGCTTGTTCATGGCGATCATGCCAAACACCGCGAACGTGGAAGCGCCCAGAATCGTCAGCTCGAAAGTTACCGGGATAAACGCGGGCCAGCTATTAGGCGGCCGCCCGGCGATATTGATCGGATACGCGGAAACATTGACCCAATATTGGAAGAAAAAGCCGGTGAGTCCGCCGAGCAGTCCGCCCAGAAGGGTTACGGGAGGCACCCAGGAACGGCGAAGGCCCATAGCTTCCGAGAGCCCTTCGACGGGGAAAGGCGCGTAGGCATCAATGTCCTTGTAGCCGGCTTCACGGGTTTTTTCGGCGGCCCGTATCAACTGTGTGGCCGTCTCGAATTCACCCATCACGCCGTAAATGTTCGAGCTCGGCTCGTTCATTTATGTTCCTCGGACGAGTGTGCAACCAGTTCGCGCATTTCCGCGATGGAGATGGCGGGCAGGACGCGGACAAATAAGAATATCAAAGTCGTGAAAAGCCCCAGTGTTCCGGTAAAGGTGGCCCAGTCCCATATTGTGGGCTGATAGCGGCCCCAGGCGGAGGGCATGAAATCGCGCGTCAGGCTGATGACCACGATGACGAAGCGCTCGAGCCACATGCCGACGTTGACGACGATGGACATCAGGAAAAGCACCACCACGTTGGTACGCATTTTCTGGATCCACAGCAACTGTGGCGTGAGGATGTTGCAGAGAATGAGCGCGTAGTAGAACGGCGCGTAAGGGCCATGGAGGCGCTGCTGCACCAGGAAAACGTCATACTTTTGTCCGCTGTAAAGCGCCAGGAAAAACTCGAAGAAGTAGCCGTAAGCAACAATCAATCCCGTGGCCAGCATTACCTTGGCCATGTTTTCCAGATGGCGCATGGTGATGAAATCTTCGAGCTGATAGTACTTGCGCAGCGGAATCGCGATCGTCAGCACCATCGCAAAACCCGAGTAGATGGCTCCTGCGACGAAGTACGGCGGGAAAATCGTCGTGTGCCACCCGGGAACGATGGCGATCGAAAAGTCGAAGCTCACCACGGTATGGACGGAAAGAACCAGCGGCGTGGCCAGGCCGGCGAGAAGCAGATACGCGGACTGGTAGCGATGCCAGTGACGCGCAGAGCCGCGCCAGCCGAGCGCGAGAATGCCATAGATGATTTGCTGAGGCCTGTTCACAGCGCGGTCGCGCAGCGTCGCCAGATCGGGGATCAAGCCGACAAACCAGAACAGCAGCGAAACCGTGCCGTAGGTCGAGACCGCAAAAACGTCCCAGATGAGCGGGCTGCGGAACTGCGGCCAGATCCCCATCGTGCTGGGGTACGGGAACATGTAAAACGCCATCCACGGACGCCCGGTATGAATCAGCGGAAAGATGCCCGCGCAGGCCACGGCAAACAGCGTCATAGCTTCAGCGAAACGATTGATCGACGTACGCCACTTTTGATTCAGCAGGAAAAGAATCGCGGAAATCAGCGTACCGGCGTGACCGATACCAATCCACCACACGAAATTGACGATGGCGAAGCCCCACCCGATCGGAACGTTGATGCCCCAGATGCCAACGCCCCTGATGATCAGCCAGGCGATCGCGACCGTCAGAATGCCAAGAAAAGTGAAGGCCAATGAAAAGCCGGCGAACCATCCCAAAGTGGTAGGGCGCTTCAGGACAATGTCGCTGATCTTTTCCGTGACCGTAACGTAGTCGTGGCCTGGGCCGATCACCGGAGCGAGACGGCGAATTTCCGGATGGTTGAGTGTTGGCGGCGGCGCGACGCTCATGCCTTCTCCAGTTCGGGATTCGGGTTGCGCACGGCTGCGAGATACGTGGTGCGCGGGCGCGAATTGAGTTCGCCGAGGATAGAGTAGTTGCGCTGCTGGGCTTTCAATTTGGCCACGCGCGTGGTTGGGTCGTTGGCGTTGCCGAAGACGATGGCCTCGCTCGGGCAGGCCGCTTCGCACGCGGTAACGATTTCGCCGTCGCGAATGGGACGATTTTGCTTTTCGGCTTCGATGCGCACGTTGTTGATGCGCTGCACGCAGTAGGTGCACTTTTCCATGACGCCGCGGCTGCGGATGGTGACTTCCGGGTTGCGGATGAGCTTGAGTTGCGGCGTCTCCCAATCCTGGAAGCGCAGGAAATTGAACCGGCGAACTTTGTACGGGCAGTTGTTCGAGCAATACCGCGTGCCGATGCAGCGGTTGTACACCATGTCGTTCAAGCCTTCGGCGCTGTGCGTGGTGGCGCCCACGGGGCAGACCTGCTCGCACGGCGCGTTTTCGCACTGCTGGCAGGGAACGGGCTGGAAGAAAGTCGGTGGATCCGCGAGAACATCCGTCAGATGCTTCTTGGAATCCACGTTGCTGCTTGGATCGTTGGTATCCGTTTCCGCCAGATAATAGCGGTCGATGCGGATCCAGTGCATCTCGCGGCCGCGCGTGACCTGCTCCTTGCCAACCACCGGGATGTTGTTTTCGGATTGGCACGCGACCACGCACGCATTGCAGCCGTTACAAGAATTCAAATCAATCGCCATGCCCCAGGCGTAGCCGGGATAGGAATACTCCTTGTACAGGCTGAGTTCTTTCGGCGGCTGCTCGTCGTCTTCATGCGCGAAAGCCGGATTTTTCTTGTATTCCTCGAGCGTCCCGCTGGCCAGAATCTTCCGGCCTTCCATGTTGAAATGATATTGCGTGCAGGCCAGCGGATAATCGTCGCCAGTCTTCGTGATCTTGCCGCCGGCGGTGTGCCAGAGCGCATTGGAAGTCCGCACCATGTACGCGTTGAAGCCCTTGTTGGTTCCGGTGTAGCCGGCCTGCGAGCGGCCGTAGCCCAGCGGAAGAACGATGACGCCGTCCGCTTGACCGGGAAGAATCCAGGCGGCCGCGGTAACTTTGCTGTTCGAAAGCGAAATGTCGATGACGTTCGAATAGATTTTGCCGTGTTCGCCGCCGCGCGAGGAGATATTGTGCGTCAGGCCGAGCGTCCCGGCTGTTTTCGGGCTGACCAGCGCGGCGTTGTCCCACGTGAGTTTTGTGACTGGCTTGGCCAACTCCTGCAGCCATCCGTTATTGGCGAAGCGTCCGTCGTACACGCAGGGATCGGGGCGGAAAATAAACTCGAGTTCGTCGCCCAATGCAGCCGCAGCGGCAGGCAAGCTCGCGGGAGAGAACTTCGATGTAATGCCGATCGGCGTAAAGGCCGTGCCGGCCACAACGCCATCGTTCAGCGACTTGCGCCAGAGCTTGTCGAAATCCGCCGTGGGATTGGCGGCCTTTAAGCGGTCGCGAACCGCGTCGTAATCCGAGATGCCCGGTTTATCGCTGAAGGCGGCCAAAACTTCGCGCGCGGAGTGCGTGCGATAGAGTGGCGCGATGAGCGGCTGAATCACACTGAGCGTGCCGTCGAAAGCGTGCGCGTCGCCCCAGGTTTCCAGAAAGTGCGATTCCGGTACATGCCAGTGGCAATGCTCGGAGGTCTCATCGAAATGCGAGCTGACGTGAATGGAATTGGGGACTTTTCGCAGCTTGTTAGTGAAATCGAAATCGTGCGGCGAGGTATACACGGGATTGACGCCGAGAATGATGAGCGTGTCCACCTTGCCCGCGCCCATGTCGGCGCAAAGTCCGGCGAACGATTCCAAATGATTCGTGGGATTCGCTTCCACCGGCTCCGTGTAATACAGGGTGGCCCCGGCATTGCCCAGCGCGGCATTGATCGCGTGCGCCAAAGCATGAACTTCCGCCGGTTGCTGCTCGCCCGCAACGACAAGGCTCTTGCCGCGATTCGCCTGGAGATCCTTCGTCACGGCATCGAGCCACTTTTCCGCTGCGGGCGGGAGCGAGGCCGAGCCGCCGAGTCCGAGCTTCGCCGCGAGCCCGCGCGCAAATAATTCAACTTGCGATGCGCGCAGCGGCAGCCGATGATCCGCCGTCGCGCCGGTAACGGACGGCGTCGGCTCCACAACGTACAGCCGGTTCATCTCGGCGCCGCGGCGATCAACTTCAGCGTATTGATCTAGTTTGCGGCGGCGATAAAAATCCTTCATGTAGCGGATGTGGCCCGGTCCGCTCGCAAGAAAATCGGAATCGAGCGACAGAACGACGTCGGCTTTGTCGACGCGATAAACGCTATTCACATAGCGGCCGAAAGCCAGTTTTCCGCCTTCGCGCGCGCCATCGCTAACCGCCGGCTCCCACTGATGCCATTTCGCTTGCGGATACAGCTTGATCAGCGCTTCGATCTGCGCTGCCAGCGTCGGGGATGTGACCGTGCCGGTGAGGATGCGGAAGCCTTCACCCTTGTTGACATTAGCTGCGGCCGCGAGATTCCTGGCGTCCTCCTGAAAATCAGCAAGCGTCTCGATGTCCCCCACTTTGGTGATCACTTGCGCGCGATCGGGATCGTAGAGATTGAGCACGGAAGCTTGCGCGAAAGCGTCCGTGGCGCCAAGACTCGAAGGATGATCGGGATTGCCTTCGATCTTCGTCGGGCGGCCTTCGTGGCTTTCCACCAGCAAGCCGATGGCGTCCGCGCCAAAGGGCATCACCGTGGCATAAAACTGTGGCTTGCCGAGAACCAGACCTTCGGGCTGTTTCACGTAAGGAAGAATGTTCTGCTCGGGACTGCGCCCGCAGCCGGACATCCCGGCGAAAGCCAGCGACGCCGCCATCAGCTTCAGAAAATCGCGGCGATCGACGGAATCGTCCCATTCCGAAGCCTGCCGCGGAAATTCACGGTGCAGCAGCGCTTCAAAGTGCGGATCTTTCGCGAGCTCCTCGAGCGTCCGCCAGTATTGCTTCCCGGTCTTGGACTGCAGCTTGGACCGCACCGCCGCGAGGTCCAGCGGCCGCTCGCGCAGCGTCAGATCCTCCGGCTCGTCATCGTGATGCGACTCGTGCTGCGAGTCCGCCGCGTGCACATCGTGTTCGTGCAAGTGCTCGTTCAAATGTTCATGCTCACTCATACGGTCCATTAGCGATGACAGGTCGAGCAACTGGTGAGTTCGACCTCTGTCCGGATCTTATTCTCCACTGCCAACTGCTTGCCGATTTCCTCCTGGTTGGCCGGAGCCTTCCAGTCCATATTGAAAACTTGATCCTTGGGACGCAGCACCTTCTCGGGATTGCGGTGGCAGTCAATGCACCACGACATCAGCAGCGTGTTGGCCTGAAACACCAGCGGCATCTGATTGATCTGTCCGTGGCAGGTCGAGCAACCAACGCCTTTATTGATATGAATGCTGTGATTGAAATAAACGAAATCCGCTAGCCGGTGGACTTTCACCCATTTGATGGACTGATCGGTGCTGTAGCTCATGCGCACCGGCTCGAGATAGCCAACGTTGTTGAACAAAACCGAATGGCAGTTCATGCAGGTTTTTGTCGGCGGAATGCCCGCGACCGCGGAAGTCTCCACGCTGGTATGACAATAGCGGCAATCGATGCCGTCGTCGCCGACATGATGCTTGTGGCTGAATTGCACGGGCTGCTCGCGCGTGATGTTCTGGCGCGTCAGATAAGGTGCGCGCGCGACCCCCAGAACGGCGGCAACCGCCAAATTCACAAGAACAAAAGCGGCAAGGATACTCGTACGCGCTGCGAAGTTCGCACTGCGATGAAAAATCTGGGCCATGTCGTTTTGCGCTTGGGCGCCCACACGCATTCGCACCGGGAAGCGCTGGCCCGGTACAGTTTGACGCGATAGTGTCCATCAAAACTTTCAGGAATGCAACCTCGTAAGCAAAATGTGAGCGCTCATTCTTGTGGGTCAAAGGCATCAAAGAAAACATCCCCGCTGAAAATTTTGAAAGAGTGGCGCGGCTATCCCAGCATGGGATTTGGAGTGTCGAATCGCGACGCAAATTCAGACTTTGCCAAGCCATTCAATGCCGATTTCAGGGCTCGCGGACATGCCGTCGCCGCATTCCTAATCCGATTTAATCTTCGAGAGATTTGTGACTCGCGTGTTGGCGGGTGCCAGCGCCGTGTTATCTTAGAAGGACCCTCTGCCGCCTCTTCAGCGGCGGAGCCTACCTTGTCACCTCCGGCCACAGGTGGCCGGCGAACCCCGCTGGGGCGTGGTCCAACTGGTAGGACACCACACTGTTAATGTGGACGGTGAAGGTTCGAATCCTTCCGCCCCAGCCAATTTTCCCCTCTGAAAGCAATGCTATCGCCGTGCTAGAATCACGCTCATGCGAAAATTTCTATTCTCGATCCTACTGCTCCCTTTTCAACTGGCCGTTGCTCAGCAACAGTCCAAGCCGGAAGTGCCGGAAAAACTAGCCGTCCCTGCTTCGGAGAATCTCGTTCTGCAAGCGCATGCCTCGGGTTCTCAGATCTATGTTTGCCAGGTGGGAGCCGACCAGAAGCTTGTTTGGACTCTCAAAGCGCCGGAAGCCGAACTCTCCGATTCCAAGGGCGCAGTTATCGGCAAGCACTACGCCGGACCGACGTGGAAGCACAACGACGGCAGCGAAGTCGTTGGAAAAGTCGTAGCGAAGCAGGATGCCCCCGATGCCTACGCCATTCCCTGGTTGCTGCTCACCGCTGCGAGTCACGCAGGCAACGGCGTTTTCGCGGGAGTGACCTCCATTCAGCGCATTCACACCAAAGGCGGCCAGCCCCCAGCCTCAGGGTGCGACGACGCTCATCGTGGCGCAGAATCCAAGGTCGCCTATTCCGCCGACTACTACTTTTACGCTCCTTCACACTGAGCGCGCGGCTCCCGTTCCGCAGCGCGCCGCTCCTTCGAAGCAACAAGGACGCATGGGCTTGGGCGTTAACTTCTTGATTGCCAAGGGTTTTACGGGGCAAACCACCGAACAGCTCGAACCCTCTCCATTCATGAGTGTGGTTGGCGTCCGGCTCCGCTCTTATGTCAGCGTCTCCTATACCTATCGTTTTCACCCTCGACAGGCCTACTAAGGCGCGGCCGGGTCACGCTTCCCATCTATCGAATCTTGGTCTTGACAAGCTGATTACTGCGGCCTATCATTCCCTCAGTCAAAAGTGTCACTTGCCGAAGTCGCGTGCTCTCGGACAAGTCCAGTTTCTTGTAATCCAAGCCGAATCTAACTTGCTTAGAATGAACACTTGTAAAAGTGTATCAAAACAAAGAACTTTAACTATCTTTAGAATGAACACTTATGCAAAACCCAGGGGGGAGGGGGTGTAACCATTGGTATAGTTCCAATACTAGATAATCTCGCCAAGCCGCCAGATTCCATTTACCCGCTAAGCCCGCAGACCGCCTTGGCCACGATTCCGGCGCACCACAAGTGTCGCCAACCCGGAGGCCGGCCCCCCGTGCGCTACCGCAGCTTCGATGCCGGGGCGGAGGCGGTTATCGCGCGCCGTATCTGCGCTATTTCCGCCTCGTCATTAAATTGGATCGCTCCACCAGCGGCGCTAATTCCCAACCCTCTCCACAAAGCGTCCAGGTCTGCGCCCGTGGGGCTAGACCCCATCTTCTTGTAGAGATTCATCAGGACGTGCGTGCCGGTGGATCGATCGCCAAGCTGCAACGCATCTTCCAATTCCCAGTCGTAGCGGATGTCACCGCCGCCGTTCAGAATTCCCCGCAAGGCATCTTGCAAACCCTTTTGATTCTTTGTCTCGCGGCGAATCTGAACGTCCGCAAGCAAGCAAAACATCGCCCCGCCCCAGTACGTCCGGCCCCACGTATGCGTGTTGTCCAAGCCCCGGTCCCCCGCGGCAGGCAGACCGTTGGGCATGTCGCGGACCACCTCCGCCCACATCGTAGTGACATCCAGGTGTCCGGCCTGGATTCGGGCAATGGGTTCCACGTAAGTGGCGATCCCCTCTTCGATCCAGTGGTTGCGGTCCGGAACCGAAGGAAACGTGAGGTGCACCATCTCGTGCGTCATCATCCAGTCGGAGGCCAGTTGTTGTGCCGTGGTTTTGCTTCCCAGGCCGATCGTGATAAATCCTCCGCGCTCCCCATACGTTCGGCCGCCGTGGACGCCGGTCCCGTCAAAAATCTTGATATGTAAAGTAAGATGCGGCACCGGAAAGTGCCCGTAGTAAGCCGTGACCGATTCCGCGGCGTTCTGCACCCATCGTGTGATATCGGCCTGCGAGGGTTGCAACCCTCCCCCGCTCACAACGGCGTCAATGTGCCCGCCGCCCACCTCGAGTGTGAAGTTCGATTCTGTTCCGCTTGCAGACCAGGGAATCACGAGCAGAAGAATGGCGAAGCAGAAACATCTCAACGCGTCGTGCAAATTGACTTGGCAGTCCAAAAAGGCCCCGACGAACGGCGGATTTTGTTCACAATCGAGTTTACGTAGGCTTGGATGCGCTTTCGGGGGCGGGAAGATGTGCTATGCGCCGCAGCAATGTGTCCAAACACAATTTTCCAGGCCCAAGGATGAGCACCATCAGTGAAGCAACAAGGAAGTTCCAGGGCGCCGCACCGGTAAATTTGTCCGGATTGGAGATGAAGGAAAAAAACGCTTCCTTGTCCGCGGTGATATACGCCATGAACATATTAATTGTCAGCACCAGCGCTGTCATGCGAGAGAACAGTCCCAGCGCGAAGAAGATTCCGCCGAAGAACTCCACGCAGGAAATGAACACGGCCATCTGCGCCGGCATCGGCAGGTTCAAGCTGGTGAAAAATTCCGTCACCTGACCGAGGTTGTGCAGCTTGCCCCATCCGCTTTGCCACAGCTGCCATCCCCAATACAGACGGATCAGCAGCAGGAAAGGCGATTGCAGGTAGGAGACCAGCTGAAAGACCCGGTCGTGGACTTGGCTCAATTTAGTAATCAAATTTTTCATACTGATTACAGATTCAGGACGCCGGAAAAGGTTTCAGCGAGCCGGCCGTTTCGGCTGGTTGGCGCAAAACCAGCCCAACGAGGCCCAGCCTTGAAACCAACCCGCGACTTGCGCCGGTTCGGGCGGAGGGCCTTTCTTCTTCGTTGCGAAGGCGTGGCTCACCGCTTGTCCAAGAGTTTTCCCGTCTTGGATGGCCAGCAACAGCCGGTATTCGCTCTCATCCAAACGCCGGAAGTACACGGTATAGTCCACCCGGTGGACGGCCAGAAAAATCCGCGCTGGCTTCAGTTTGGCGATGGCTTGCACCTGTTTGCGCTTGCGGCGTTCCCGGAACGCGTTGCTCGAGAATTCGGTGTCCTCGTTCAACCCTTTGATTTTGAGAACCAGGCTGTCCACCGGATAGTGCAAGCTCAAGAGCTGAATATAGGGTTGGAGCTTTAGACGGAGGTTTCCCGCGGACGAGCCTGCCAAATCTTCGGCCTTTAACGGCGGTTCCGCTTTGCCGTCGAACGCTTCAATGTCGGCCCACTCCAGCCGGACCATGTCCAGCGCCATGGCTTGCCGCGAACCCGCCCAACTCGGATTTTTCCGGAGCCAGCCTTCCAGATCGCGTCCCAGATTTCGCAGCGTAAACGATCGCGAGGGGCAGTCTTGCAGATAAGCCCTGCAGAGTTCCTCGAACTTCCGGTTACCGAGAATGGCCTGCACTCCCGGAAAGTCTTCCATCAGCCCCGCGAGCAGCCGAAACCAATATTGCTTGTTGTAAATCTCCAGGCGCTCAAAGGATGTCAGGCGGTCGTTCGGTTTGATGAAACGGGAAGCGTATTTCTTCATGCGCTCGCCGTTCGGGGCCACGCCGCTCATGTGCTCGGAGCGTGTCAATGGATTCATTACCGCTAGCGCCATGGTTCGCTGCAGGGAGAGCAAGCTCATACGGCACGCGCCAGAACTCCCTTGGCCAGAAAGCGGTTGGCCTTCAGGGCTTCATTGTGAACTTCTTTGAATGTGGGAATGTTGTCGTCCCATTCCAGGAGGGTCGCCGTGTGGCCGGCTCTCTGAATGGCCCGGTCATACAGTTTCCAGACGGGGTCGATCACCGGGTGGTCGTGCGTGTCGAGAATATATTTCTCGTACTTGGAGTGTCCCGCGATGTGAATCTGCGCCACGCGCTCGGCGGGCACGCTTTCCACGTAGGTCATCGGATTAAAACTGTGATTCTGCGAGGAAACATAAATGTTGTTCACGTCCAGCAGAATGCCGCAGTCCGCGCGCTCCACGACCTCGTTCAGAAACTCCCATTCGGTCATCTCGGAAACGTGAAATTCCGCGTAGCTGCTGACGTTCTCGACCGCGATCGGCACTTCCAGAAAATCGCGCACCTCGCGCACCTTCTGAGCCGTCTTCTTGGCCGCCTCGAACGTGTAGGGCATGGGCAGCAAGTCATGCGTGTATCTTCCATCGACGCTGCCCCAGCAAAGATGATCGGAAAGCCATGGTGTCTTGGTGCGCTTCACCAATTCCTTCAGGCGGCGAAGATGTTCGCGGTTGGCTTTTTCCGCCGAGCCGAAGTACATCGAAACGCCGTGCTGCACCACGCGGTACTGTTCGAGGATTTGGTCCAGCAGGTGCAGCGGCCGCCCGCCGTCGATCATGAAGTTCTCGGAAATAATCTCAAACCAGTCCACGACCGGCTTGCGCGTAAGAATGTGGTTGTAGTGCGGGGTACGCAGCCCGATACCAACACCGTAGTTCGTGAATGCGTTGAACTGATTTGCAGGCAAGGAAGTCTCCGCGAGGACAAAAATCTGCAGAGGCCGGCGAACCGCGCCGGCCCCTACGTGTGAAGCGTTATTGTGGAGCCAGTCTTAGCTGGGCTTGGGAGCTTCCATCTTCTTACCGTCGGTCCGGCAGCCGCCCTTGCCCTTGCAGGAGTTCTTCCCCTTGCAGCCGTTGTCCGAACCCTTGCAGCCGCCCTTGCCCTTGCAGGAGTTTTGGCCCTTACAAGCGTGCTTGTCCTTTGCTTCTTTCTTGTCCGACGCCGCGTCCTTGTCCTGAGTAGCGGCGTTGAAGCCAGTCTTCACTCCAGAGAGCAGAGTGGAAGCCTGCACTGCGGAACTGCCAGCGAGCAAGCCCGCCAGCGCTGCCCCGATGATCAGACTATTCTTTGCCTTGCTCATGGTAGATCTTTCCTCCTGTTGATTGCGTTTCGATTCTCCCCGAAGCGGTTTTCCACTCCGAAGAACCTGCCACAACACGCCGGCAAACCCTTGGCCACTGGTCAAAGGCCCGCCCGCCTCCGGGTGTGAGAAAGGCTGGCCACTACACCCTCAGAGTTGCAGATATCCAGCCCCCCGGAAAGTTACAGCTTCTTACCACAACTGGCAAGTACGTTTCCAGGGGCTATGCGGATGTACAGGTTTTACTGGCCCGGCGGTACAGGCTCCCCCGGGCAGGCTCAAAAACCTCCAAGTCCATTAGAACTTCGTCTTACCGGCCCGGCGCTTGCAAGCTTGAAACACGGAATCGGGAGAGACTCATCAACGTAGGCGTCAGTTGACTATGATATGGCAACGGCAAACCACTGCGTCCTTATCGCCCGGCCAGCGCGCTGCCGGCTCCCAGGATCCGCTTGCTCTTCTTTTCCTGGAGAAACACCACCACGCGCGTATTTTCCCTCTTCCAGCTCCGGTCCAGCTTCAACGTCTTTTCCGCGGAAAACGAGTTCTCGCCGGAACCGTCGGCTTGCCCAATCTTGCTCAGCTCGCGCACGACTGCCGCGTGATGCAAGTCTTCGCCCGCGTTCTCGCCGCGCTTCACGTCGGAGTGCAATCCGGTTTCTGTAATCGCCATCCAGACTTCCGCCGTGTCGCCGGCAGTCAGATTTGGCAGCGCACCCGTTTTGATCCGAAATACTTGCGACCCCTCGGATTCGCGGTTCCCCGCGGTTACCATCACTTCCGCTTTTCTTCGGCTTGCCGCTTGTCCAATCGCGCCCCGCGCTTGGCGTTCCCGGCTGCCCACGAATTCGTCCTGGCCGTCCACCACCATTTGGGGGGTGTAGGCGTTGCCATTGCCGAGCGCCTCTGCATAGACGTACTGCCGGAGCGTGGAGGACTCGGAGGAAAACGGGTCGGTCCAGCCCAGGTTGTTCCAGTAGTCCACGTGCTCTTCGAGAGCGATGACTTCCGCATTCTGAATCGATTGTTCGGCTTCCAGTTTGGCCAGAAGCTGATCCGCCGGAGGGCAGCTGGAGCAACCTTCGGAAGTGAACAGCTCCACCACGACGGGGGTGCGGACTCCCGCAGGGGCGGAAGCTTGAGCGTTCGTACCTTTGTGAAAAACCAATCCAAATATCGCAACTGCCGATATCACCAGGACGGCACTCAGTAGGGGTTTCACCATGAATCGTCTCCTTCCGTCTCCAGGATGTGATTCCTCAGGCAGCAAAAGGTTTCCGACCCTAGCCGGGCCTGCGGCACTTTCGGGCGACAATCGTGCCGCGGAACGTCTGCGCGCGCGGGTTCTCAACTGAAACAATCGGGCGGGCAACTGTAAACCCAAAGTAAATCTTCATTCCGCTGACCCGTTTCGTGCGCCCAGTTCTCATTTCCAGGATTCTCGCCTGCTGGTTCAGGTGGAAGCAACTCCCTCACGCCGCTGTTTCAAATCACGAATTGACCTGATTGCGGCCAGCCATCACACCGCCGTCCACATCCCAAATCGCGCCGGTCACCCACGAGGCTCGCCGGGACAAAAGGAAAGCAACGGTTTCCGCAACATCCGCGGGCTGTCCGACACGGCCAATGGGATGGAAACTGTTGAAGCTCTGAAGCACGGCCTCTACCTGGTCTTTAGGGATAAATCCTTCGAAGATGGGTGTCCGCACCACGGCAGGCGAGACGGCATTCACGCGAATTCCGAAGCCCGCCAACTCCATAGCTAAATGCTGAGTCAAGGAGTGCAAGCCGGCCTTGGCCATGGAGTATGCCGACGAGGGTGTCGCTTGGATGGCCTGACGGGCCCACATCGAGCCAACATTGACGATGGACCCGCCTTTCTCTCCGGCAATCATGTTTTTTACCACCGTTTGGGTGATGAGGAAGATTGCTCTGTTGATTTCGAGATAGCGGTCGTAGTCGGCTTCCGTGTGCTCGAGAAAACATTTCGGCAGAAACACGCCCGCAGCGTTCACCAACAACGTGGCGTCGGCATGATGGGCCTGCAGACTGGCTAGAAGTAACGAGCGAGCTTCACGGTTGGTGATGTCCACGGTTTCGCCAACTACGGTTTCGCCAACCACAACGCCATAAGCACGCAACTCGGAAACCGCCCCGCTGGTTTTGTCAGCCCGGCGGCCGACAATAACGGCGTTGCCGCCGCGTTCCAACACAATCCTGGCAACCGTCTTGCCGATTCCACTGGTTCCACCAATGACAATGAGCTTCTGACCGAGAAATTCAGGTTCCATCGAATCCGTCCTCTCTGATGTCAAGATTTTGCCGGCCAGGACCGTTGCGGACAGATCCATGCGCAGCCGCGCGCTAAAACCGCGGAAGCCTCCCAAAGCTGTCCGGGCGATGGATCACCCTGCGCGGAGAAAGTCTCCATTTCAGGGCGAGCCAACCTTATTTCTTTTCAAAACGAAATACATCGGGCCGGGCGTAGTGCCCGGAAACATCCAGAGTCATTTTTTCTTGATCGATGTGAGCCAAGTCCAAGTCAGCAACGATGAGTTTCTCCTGGTCGAATAAGGGATCCACGACGTATTGCGAATCGGGCCCGATGACGGCGCTGCCTCCTCGCTCCAACCAACCGCCTAGCTCGTTATCGGTTGCCGCCTGAGGGCACAACTCAGTGGGCAAGTCGTCCGTCTTCATCAGCAATCCTACAGCGAGAACGAAGCACCGGCCTTCGAACGCATAGTGCCTGCTGGCAAGCTGATGCAAATCGTGAACCGTGGGCCAGACGGCGACGTGAATGTGTTCGCCGGATTCGTGCAGGGCCATGCGCGAGAGAGGCATCCAATGCTCCCAGCAAATGAGGCCGCCAACCCGGCCGAACGGGGTCGCTACGGCCTCGAACCCGCGCCCATCACCCTGGCCCCAAACCAGGCGTTCGGTGTACGTCGGAACCAACTTGCGATGATGATTCCCGATCTTTCCGTCGTGCGTGATCGTGAGAAGGGAGTTGTACAGCGTACCGTTACCGGGCCCGCTTTCCACGTGCTCATTGACGCCGATCACGACGGCGATTTTCAGATCCCGGGCGGCCTCGCAAAGAAGGTCCACTTCCGGGCCGGGAACGCTGATGCTGCTCTGCCGGAACTGCGCGAAGACGCGCTTGGCGGGGGTGTGATCCCACAACGCGGCGCCTTTGCAGACGTCCAGCCAAGCGGGATAACCGGACAGCCAGGATTCGCCAAAAGCAACAAGAAGGGCGCCCTGCTTCGATGCCTCGTGAATTAGCGTGAGGGCCTTGTTGAGACTTGCGCGTTTGTCCAGATACACGGGCGCAGCTTGCGCGATGGCAATGGGAACTTGCTTGGCGTCGAAGTCCTGCTGCGGCGATTGAAGATGCAATCGAGCCTCTGGGTACTTCCATTAGCCACGATGAGTAATAACGCAAAATCCCAATATGTGGCTGAAAAAACTGGGCCGGCACGCAGCACCGGCCCAGGTTCCACGGAGTTTGAAGCGAATCATACTACTGCGGTTTGTCGCCTTCCTTCTTGCCATCGGTGCGGCAACCACCCTTACCTTTGCAAGAGTTCTCGCCCTTGCAGCCGTTGTCCGAGGCTTTGCAGCCGCCTTTGCCTTTGCAAGAATTCTGGCCCTTGCAGGCGTGCTTTTCCTTCACTTGGTCTTTGTCCGACTTTTTGTCCTGGCTCTGGTCTTGGGCGCTCAGGGAAGACTTCAACCCAGGCAGCAGAGTGGAAGCATGGATGCTGCCGCTTCCCGCAAGCAAGCCAGCAAGCGCCGCTCCCACCATCAAGCTCTTTTTTGACTTGGTCATGAGGTTTCTTTTCTCCTGTTGTTCACGAACGATTTCAGTTCCGGACGATTATCCGGTGAGAAGACGCGTGCTATCCCGCCAGCACACGCAAGAGCCGCAGTTGGCGACCGCTGGTTCCGGGTGAGCCGAAGAACGGCCTTACGCGTCCCCACCTTAGCTTCAGATAGGAAATCAAGACAAAGGTTACAGACAGAGTGAGCAGCTTCCATGAGGGCTGCAAACAAACGCGCGGAACCCCTTTACTTTTTTACTTCCGCCACAGTCACGCCAACCAAGCGGTCAACCTTTGAACTCAAGCTGACGGGTTCAAAAATTGGCGGCGAGCAGGTCCGCGAGGTGCAAACAAATGCGGCGGCGCGAGACAATTGCGGGTACTCGACGTCCGGGTTCGGCAATTTGCCTTCCTTCACGTCCCACCACTCGAGGCGCTTGTAATTCGCGGGATAACGCAGCGCGGCTGCAAACAGTTCCTGCGCCTTGGGGTCGCTCTTGCCCCCGACGATCGTCAAGTGCAGAGGAGGCGAACTCAGTTCACGTTCGGCAAGGAGCACGCTGGCGATGGGGGTCCGTTCCGCAATCGGCTCGGCGGCGAGATAGCGCATCGAGAATTCCGCCATTTCGCGGTAGTGCTCATTTCCGGTGTAGTGCGACAGGAGATTCGCAAAGCGCACGACCATGACGTTTTCGTCGCGCTGCGGGTGAGGAACGTAAGCGTGATCGGTTGCAGAGTGGGCCGTCGTGAAACCCGCGCCTTGACTATTCTTGAAGTTCCGCTCGATGAAGTCGGAAGCGGCTGTAGCGCGTTGCAGCCATGCGCGGTCTCCCGTCACCGAGTAGAGCGCCAGGAATCCTCTCCCCATGGCGATGGTGTCGCCAAGAAATGGACCCGCGGCATTCTGAGCATCGTGGCGGAATCCGCCGCCGGGCAACGCGCGGTTCTTGATGACCCAATTCGCTGCGCGCGTGGCTTCGTCCAAATATTTCTTGTCGCCGGTAGCTCCGTAAAACGTGGCGATCGCGGCAATCATCCAGCCGTTTTCACGCGCGTAGATGTGCTTGTCCACACGGGGAACGCCGAGTTTTCGCCGTTCGGCGTCGCTGAGCGCGAAATACTCCGCGCTGTGTTTTCCTTCTACCAAGTCTGCGTCCTGGCTGGTGTAAAAGGCTCCCTCCGGACTCATCAGGAAAGTCGTCACGAACCGGTGAATTTCGCTCGCGGCGTGAAGATCTTCCGGGTCGCCTAACTGCGCGCTAGCGAGAGAATAAATACGCAGGTTCTCCGCCTGAAACTGCATGATCTTTTCGAAGTGCGGAGCCTTCCAGTCGCCGTCCGTTGAATATTGATACACGCCGCCCCAGGCAGGATCTAGCAAGTGCAACTGTTCGTGAAGCGTCTGGCGGGCCATTTGTTCCGCGCCCTTATCTCCGGTGCGCGCGAGATCAAGCGAATACTCGACGGAATCCCAGTCAAGGTATTTCTGGTTGAAGCCCCAGCTTCCGTGAACTTTGTCGTAACCGTTGAGAAAGCCCTTGGTCAGTTCCTCGCGCAGCGCCGGTGTCAGCCCGGCTTTCGTCGGATAAACAATCTTCTCTTCCGGCTCGACGGATGGTCCGGGCGTGGGATCGTCAATAACGGCTTGAAGCATCGAGGACATTTCCTCGGGCAGAAGATACCCGCGCCGTTTCACGATTTCGCTGCCATCCGCGGCAAACACCACGGTGGCCGGCCAGCCGAAATCTTCGTAGCGGTTGGAGAGGTCCGGGCGTTTGTCCTGATCAACCTTCACCAGCAGGTATTTCGATTGAAGCAAGCGAATCACCGCCGGATCTTTGTAGGTCGTTTCGTCCATGACGTGGCACCAGTGGCACCACACTGCTTCGAGGTCCAATAGGACGAATTTATGCTCGCTGCGAGCCTGGTCGAACACCGATTGCGACCATCCCTGCCATTGCAAACCTGATGTTTTTTGGGGTTCTGTAAACCCGCTCACGGAAAACACAGTGAGCAACGCCACTAGAACGAATGCACGCTTCATCGGGACCTCCTTTTCTTATACGCAAGGAGCGAAAATTTGGATTTCAAATTGCGGATGCTACCTCGGGCAGCCCGCTGGGCAGAATCGGCTGGAACCTGGCTCAAGTGTACGCAAGTAGTTGATTATTGAGGACCAAAAAAGTTTCAATCCGGTTCCGCGACAAGCCGCCTGGTTAGGGCTTGCCTGCCTCGCGTGTGCGGCTCAAGCGCGCCCCGCTGATTGCTCGCGCAATTTTTGTGACTTAGTCTTTTTGCGTCGGCAGGCCGGCTTCCAGCCAGCCTTTCCAGCCGCCGTCCATGGATTCCACGTTGGTATAGCCCATTTTCTGGAGGTTTTCGGCGGCCAGGGCGGAGCGGAAGCCGCCGCCGCAATAAAGAATCAGTTTTGCGGAGGTATCAGGGACGAGTTGCTCGATGTCCCGCTCGATGATGCCCTTGCCCAGGTGCACGGCGCCGGGCAGATGACCTCTGGCCCATTCATTGTCCTCGCGCACGTCAACGAGCGTAAATTTTTCGCCGGCGTCGGCGCGGCGTTTGACATCCGGAACGTTGGTTTCCTTGACGTTCTTCTTGGCTTCCTGAACGAGTTTCAGGAACTGCAATGAGTGCGCCACACAAACCTCCAGTAAGGATGCAGCAAAAAAGAGCGTAACACAGGAAAGCGGGGACCACTCGTCCCAGGCGCAAGAATCAGGGCTTGGGGGTTTCCGATGAGGGTTTTTCCGGCCCACCTTTCTTGGCGAGGTCACGGACCACATTGACGAGATTCCAGCACATGTTATCCGGCAGGCGGTTCTCTTCGCCAGGCATTTTGCCTTTGCCCTTGATGATGATGTAGCGAATCTCGCCGTCGGTTTCCCCGGCGAGCGACGCGGGATCACGCCAATCGTGCATCTTCAGCTTCATGGATTCGACGAGGTCGCCTTTGCCGTCGCCTTGTTCGCCGTGGCACATGGCGCAGTCAAAACCGTAGACTTTCCGGCCAGCCGTGAGGCTTTCCGGCGTGGATTTTACGGGATTTTTCCGGTCGATGTCTTCCTGGGTAATTTTGTACTCAGAATCTTTGGGCTTGTCCTGCGCGGCGTTCTTCGCGGCAACGAACCCGAAACTCGCAAGCAGAAACGCACACAAGACAGGCAGAACTCTGTGCATCACTACCTCCTGGCAAAAGGGGCGTGCCTAACGAACGCGTCCGGGGCGACGATGCAGGGATTTTACGCCCGCGCAGGGTGTATGCAAAGAACGAATCGCAAGAATCGTATTCCCAACAGGAGCAGTTAGTGGCCAGGAGGCACGGGGCTGGCGTTTGCAATTTTGACGGTTTTCGCGGGCGGGACAGAGCAAGCGCGGTGCGACTGGGAATCTCCATAGCCGGCGCGGAAGCGGCTGGACTCGCGAACGCGCGTTCGCAGACCATCGATTACGGGTGGAATCGGATCCTGCGGCACGCCGCGAATGGTAAAGATCATCAGCGCCGCCTCGCCCGGTGAATCCACGCTGGAAGTGATGCCCACGCCTTGTACGCCCGATTGTTTCATCAAGCTGGCAGCATGCGCGGCATGGACGGTCTTCGCGCGCGCCACTTCCGCGTCAGAAATGGAGTAGACCAACTGCGGCGGAGTGGCGGATTGTTCGAGCGCGGCGCTCTCCGCGGCGGAAATCGCGCCGCGGCTGGCGAAGAGATCGCCTTCGAGGATCCGCGTGCGAATGCCATCCACTTGGGAGGGAATATCGGTGTGCGGCTGTCCTTTAGTTACGAAGAAAAGAATCGCGCCTTCTTTGGGGTTGTCGTAGCTGGCGCCCACGCCAACCGCTTGCACTTCCGGATGCGCGAGGAGTTCCGCTGCGTGGCTGTCGCGAGCCGTGACGGCCTTTTGCAGCGATTGGGCCGCAACCGCTGTGGCGGCCAGCGTCTCGATCGCTGAAGCTGGTTTTGTGGGCAGCGTGCAGCCGATCACGGCATGCGCTGGGCCTCCCACAAATGTGGGAGTGGCGTTGCCAGCGCCTAGGAAGAAGCTCAGCACATCGGAAACTGGATTTCCCACCGTATCGGTGTCCGAGCCTGCGAAGAGCAACGCTATGGGATCGGCGGTATCCTGAGTGACGATGAGCGCGCCGGAATCTCCTTCGGCGCTGAAACTTCCACCGGCGATGTCCACCTGGTTCGTATAGTTCACATTAAAGGTCGCGCCCGTGCCGCAGCCTTTCTGATACTGCACGGCGTTCACATTCACGGCCACTGCCATAATCGTGGAACACGTCAGCCCGGTCGAACGCCCGCTCTTGGCCACGGGATGATTGATGACCGCCGGTACGAGAGGGCCTGCATGAGGGGCACCGGGCACAGGAACGTTGTTCGCGTCGAGCGTTGCGCCGAGTAGCAGAATATTGCCAGCGGGGTCCACTTTGTTCGCGGCGACCTGGGCGAGGGCCGCATCGATCTTTGGAGACGGGCCCGTCTCGAGATTGTAAAACTCGGAAAGATTTGCGACGGTCGTGGCGGTGCCAACGGTGCAAGTGCCGGTATCCACCAGGCCCGGCTGGATGATTGACTCGCCGGCCGTCCCGATATCGGTGCGTGCCAGGACGTGATTGTTGCTGAGGATAAATTGGACGCCACTTCGGGTTACCAAGGAACCGAGCGTTCCGCCACAGCAAGTGATGGCGTTTCCGTTCTGGCTAAAATCGTTGGCATTGCCGCCGGAGGCGCCCAGCTCAATTGCCCCGGTCTCCGCATTCTCATTGGTGGGGAAGATGGTTACCTTGGTGGAACCGGAGGCTGTGGAATTGGCTTGAGAAACGGCGGTGACGGTCACGGTTGTCGTAACGACATTGCCCTTGCCGTCCGTGGTGGTCGGCACGCCGCGGGGCGCCAGAAAGAGTCCGGAAGTGGATATGAATCCCGTGGCTGCGCTTCCCCCGGTAACGCCGTTGACTTGCCAGTTGACGGCGGTGTTGGTGGTTCCGGTGATCGTTACGGTAAAAGTTTTCGACCCAAAAATGTTTACCGTGGGATTCTGCTCGTTGATGACGACCGACACTTGCTGGACGACGACATTTTTCTGGCCGCTGCACGCGGTGAGAAACGAAACGGTAGCGAGGCAAAGCAGAATAAATGAGGTGCGGCGCATGGTTCCCCCCCGGATGGACGCTACAATTTCACGCTAACACGGAACACCACCGGAGCCCTGGGAAACCCCGCGCTTCGTATTCAAATTGGAATAGGCTCGCCGTGAAATGGATGCCCGTACCGAAACGACAGGTTTGGAACGGGTGGAACGGCCCGCGAAGGGATAGAGCGGGATGTAGGGGCAGCATGCTGGCCCCTACAATTGCGTTGTCGCCGCGGGCGCCTATTTCAATCGGGGGGCATACCTTAATCGAGGTCGCGCCAATTGGGCCCGGCGCCGACTTCCACGACCAGGGGAACCGCCAGTTTGTAAACACCTTCCATCTCTTCCTTGACCAGGGATTCCAGAGCGGCGCGTTCTTTCTTCGGCGCTTCAAAGAGCAGCTCGTCGTGGACTTGTAAAATCATCTTGGCTTCGAATTTTCCCTTCGTCAGACGCTGGTCGATGGTGATCATGGCCATCTTGATCAAATCGGCCGCGGTGCCCTGGAGCGGCGAATTGAGAGCGGTGCGCTCGGCGAAGCTACGGAGCTGCACCTGCGGTGAATTGATCTCGGGAATGGGGCGAATTCTGCCGAACAAAGTTTTCGCGACGCTTGTTTTGCGCGTCTCCGCCAGGATTTTTTCGAGATACTCCTTCACGCCGCGGTAGCGCGTGAAATAGGCGCTGATAAACTGCGCGGCTTCTTTTTGTTCGATGCCCAGTTGTTGCGCCAGCCCGAACGGCGACAATCCATAAATAATCCCGAAGTTGATGGCTTTCGCGGCGCGCCGGTGCTCCGCGGTCTGCGCCATGGGCCCGACGCCGAACACTTCCTGAGCGGTGCGCGCGTGAATGTCTTCGCCGTTGCGGAAAGCAGCGATGAGCACCGGATCGGCTGAGAAGTGCGCCATGATGCGCAGCTCGATCTGCGAATAATCCGCGGAGAGCAGGATTTTCCCTTTTTCGGCTACGAACGCGGCGCGAATCTGGCGGCCCAGTTCACTGCGAATCGGAATGTTCTGGAGATTGGGATCGGAAGAGCTGAGCCGGCCGGTCGCCGTCCCGGTTTGCGAAAAACTGGTGTGCAGGCGGCCAGTATCCGGATGGATGAGTTTTGGCAAAGCATCAACGTAGGTGGATTTGAGCTTGGCGATTTCGCGGTACTCGATGATCTTCGCCGGCAAGGGATGCTGCGCCGACAACTCTTCCAGAACGTCCACGGCGGTGGAGCGTGCTTTGGCTTTGCCGCGCCGGGGAGAAGTTTGTAAATTCAGTTTGTCGAAAAGAATTTCGGCGAGTTGTGTGGGCGAATTGACGTTGAATTCCGAGCCGGCGAGCTCCCAGATTTCCTTTTCGAGGCGCCGGACTTCTTTTTCCATCGCTTGCGACATCGCGTCGAGTTCTTTGGGGTCCACGCGGACGCCGTGGCGCTCGATATCGGCGATGACGACGGATAACGGCAGATCAATCTTTTCATACGCGCCGGCGAGCTGCTGCTCCTCGATTTGGGTACGCAGCGCTGGCGCAAGGCGAAAAAGATAATCGGCGCGCTCGCCGGGGCCGCCGCCGAGCATGGCGTTGAACTGGCGCATGACTACATCGGCGAAATTGTGGTTCGCCGTCGTTGGCCGCAGCAAATAAGAGTAAAGCTGTGTGGCGTGCTGGATATTTGCGGTCCGGCCCGTGAGCAGTTGAAAGAGTTTTGCGTCGTGGACAATTTTCGGGCGCTTGGCATCGGCCAGGAGCGGCGCAAGCGCCTTCAGCGCTTCGCCTTTTTCGTCGAACCAGACGGAACGGCCTTGGCCGACGTTCGAGGACACTTCGATGGAAGCGATGCGTGTGCCGAAGCCTTCCGATTCCCGCTCTCCGGGCTCGAGATTCAGCCAGATGGCTAGCGGCTGTTTCGCGGGGAGCTTCGCCAGATACTCCTGGAATTCAGCGACCGAGGTGAATTGGGCGTAATCCGTTTTGACGGCCGGCTCCGTGATTGCAGGCGCGGAAGAAGCGACGGCTTCCGAACCCAGCTCGCGCAACAACGAACTGAATCCCAGCTCGCGATAGAGTTCGGCGAGCGCAACGCCATTGGGCGGGCGCAGTTCCAGCTCGGGCAGCTTGACGTCAATCGGAGCGTCCGTGGCAATCGCCGCCAGTTGTTTGGACATCAAAACTTGTTCGCGCTGTTGCTGCAAAGCTTCGCGGTAGCGCTTGTTGGACACTTCGCCGGCATGATCGAGCGCGCTCTCCACGCTTCCGTATTTCTTGATCAGCTCGGCGGCACCTTTTTCGCCGATGCCCTTGGCGCCGGGAATGTTGTCGATGGTGTCGCCGAGCAGCGCCATGTAGTCCACGACTTTTTCCGGAGGCACGCCCAGAATTTCCTCGACTTTTTTCTCGTCGACGATGATGTCGCCCTTGGCGCCGCCCGAGCCAGTGCGCAGTGTGCGGACGCTCTTGCCGACGAGCTGCATCATGTCCTTGTCGTTGGACACAATGAGCACTTCCAGATTGTTTTTTCCGGCCTTGACAGCCATGGTTCCGATCACGTCGTCGGCTTCGTAACCCTGGACTTCGAGAATCGGCAAGCGCATCGCTTCACACAAGCGGCGAACGAATGGAAGTTGCACCCGCATTTCGTCGGGCATGGGCTGGCGCTGCGCTTTGTACTTTTCGAAAAGTTTGTCGCGGAAAGTCGCTCCGGGAGGATCGAACACAATTCCAATGTAGTCCGGCTGATAGTCCTTAATCAGCCTCCGCAAGATATTTCCAAAGAGGAAAGGCACGTTGGTCGGAACTCCGCCGGGACCCATGAGCCGCTGCGGCATGGGCGCAAAGAAGGCGCGGTAGATGTGCGCCATGGCGTCGACCAGGAAGAGTTTTTTCGGCGCGGAAGGCATCGGGCGAGTATAGCAAAGCGACGCACAAGCAAGTGCAGCGCTCAAGCGTCAGCAAAAACGGCGCGGGCCGCCAGGACGGTGGTGGTCCTGTGCGGCCCGCGGGGATGCGGCAGTTGGATTTACTTTTGGTTTGGTTTTTCAGACCGAGGCTGCGGCTCGGATTTGGGTTGGGGTTGTGGTTTGGGTCCGGAGTTCACGGACTTAGGCTCTTCGGATTCGCGTTGCGCCCCCGCGGCCGCTTGAGAGACCAATAGCATGCGCGTGCCGCTGTCGAGGTGCACGTTCTTGCCGGCCGAGGTTATGAGCGAGCCTTGCGTGTCGCTCGAAGCTACCGAGTTCAAGCTGAGCCCATTCAAGCCGAAGACACCGCGGCTGCCGGAAGTGAGCTGTCCGGCGGAATTGACGCCGCCGACCACACTATTTGCAGAACCGGCGACGTTGGCGGTCGAATTCACTGTGGAATTTACGGTCGAATTCACCGCGCCGCCCGCCGTGCTCCCGACGCCTGCTGCCGTGTTGGTCACCCCACCGACCGCGCCGCCTGCCGTGGAAGTTACGCCACCGAGAGCGCTGCGGCTGGCACCTCTTGCCGAACCACCGCCGCCGCCAAACGCGCCTGCTCCGCCAGCGGCGTCCAAATCCGAACTGGCAACGGCCGCGCTCGACTGTGCTGATGCAAGCGCCTGAATGGCCACGTTAAGAGGCACTTCCTGGCCGTTCTTCAGGATGGCTTTGTCGAAGACGATGCCGAGGGTTGAATCCGCTTCGCCGTTTCCGCGGGCGGAAGCTTGCGTCACATGGCCGGCCAGCTTGGTGCCCTTTGGAAATACCGTTTTCCCATCGGACTTGGCTGGCTCGGTGGTGTGGGCAGTCACCGGATCACCGGGCTTGGCCTTTTTCGAATCCACCGGGGCGTTCAGCGCGGCGTTAAACGCCGAGCCGTCCGCCAGCGCAGCGCCGCTGTGCCCGGCCTGAGCCGCGCCGGTAGCCGCTGCCGAGCCGCTGCCGGTGGCCTGCGCCCCTTGCTTCCCGGCTTCGACGTTGGCCTGCCCGTTTGTTTGTGCTCCAGCCTGTGCGCCCGTCTGCGATTGCGCGGCGGCGCCGGCTGCGAAAATGGTCCCCACAAGAATTGCAAGTCCTGCGCGATTCATAGTTGTTTCGCCTCCTAAATAATCAGAATAATCAGCCAATTGCTGGGCTGCGTTTTTTAATCACAATAAATAAGGGACACCAAAGGACAATTTGATAGTGGCAAGAGGCTTGCCAAGACGTAAAGCTCGTGTAGTCAATATGTTACTGGCTTTTAGGTGTCCAGCAAGCAGCCCGCAGGTACCGCGATTCGACAAGGTCCTAGGAAGGATTTACATGCCCCGGAAACTAGCCTAAAGCTGGACTCCGAGGTGGTTTTCAGACGATGCCGAGGGGTTTTGCGACTTCCGCTAGGATGTCGGCGGCGCGGAGCAACTGCTCGCGCTTATGCGTGGCGCTGACGATGGCGCGCAGCCGGGCTTTGCCCTCGGCCACGGTCGGGTAGCCTACCGCGGGAGCAAAGACACCGGCATCGAAAAGCTGCTTCGAGAATTCGTAAGCTTTGGCGGCTTCGCCGACGTGAATGGGAATGATGGGGGTTTCGCTGGCTTTGAACTGGAAGCCGCGCTTTTTCAGCTCGCGTTTGAAGAATTTCGTGTTGGCCCAGAGCTTCTTTACCAACTTTTCGCCTTCGGGCGAATCCAGCAAAGTGAATGCCGCCTGGCAGGCCGCCACCGTGGCCGGCGGATGCGAGGTCGAAAAAAGGAACGGGCGCGCGCGCAGATAGAGAAAATCAATGAGATCGCGCGTACCGCAAACGTAGCCGCCCATGGCACCGATGGCTTTGCTAAGCGTGCCGACTTGAATGTGCACGCGTCCATGGCAATTGAGGTGGTCGACGGTGCCACGGCCGCCGCGGCCGAGAACGCCGGAAGAGTGCGCGTCATCGACCATCATGATGCAATTGTATTTTTCGGCGAGGTTGCAGAGCTCGGGAAGCGGCGCGATGTCGCCGTCCATCGAAAAAACGCCATCGGTGATGATAAGTTTCTTGCCTTCGAAACTGGCGTGTTCTTGGAGGATGCGCTCGCAATCCTTCACATCCTTGTGCTTGAAAACTTTGATCGTCGCTTTGGAAAGGCGCGCTCCGTCGATGATCGACGCATGGTTCAGCTCATCCGAAATAATCAAGTCTTCCTTGCCAAGAACTGCAGAGACCGTTCCGGCGTTAGCGGTGAAGCCGGACTGAAAGACGACGCACGCTTCCACGTTTTTGAAGCGCGCGATCTGCTCCTCGAGGTCCATGTGCATTTTCATCGTGCCGGCGATGGTGCGTACGGCTCCGGCGCCCGCGCCGAATTTTCGCACCGCTTCGAGCGCGGCTTTGCGCAGGGCCTTGTGCGTGGTCAGGCCGAGATAATTGTTGGAGGCAAGATTGATCACTTCGCGTCCGTCAAAGATGCAGACAGGTTTCTGTTCGCCTTCAAGGATGCGCAGCTTTGGTGCGACGCCCTTGGCGCGCAACTCGTTCAGTTGGTCGGAAATGTATTGCAGTGGGTTTTGCTTCGTCGCTTGCGTTGCTGTGTCTGACATAGTATTCCTCCCGTTTAGCCGGGCAATCCGTCCGGGTACAGCAGAATCTTCCCGGGAAGGCCGCTATGCAACAGCGTAAACGCGCCTTCGAATTTCTCCAGCGGGGCGCGCTCGCCGAACAGCGGTTCAAGATTCAGCCGCCCGGCCTTGAGCAACGCCGTCATCTGCACCCATGTTTCGTACATGCGACGTCCGTAAATTCCCTGCACGGTCGCACCCTTGAAAATCACGTCACTCACCAGATCGAGCGGCACGTTTTCCGTGGGAATGCCGAGCAGGGATGCCCGTCCTCCCGCCCGTAATGCCTTGAACCCTTGCTGGATCGCCGTGGGGTTGCCGGACATTTCCAGCAACGCATCAACGCCCGTGCCGTTCGTTTGCCCCAGGATTTTGGCCACCGCGTCTTCAGCGGCAGGATTCAGCACCACGTCCGCACCCATCTTTTTGGCCATGGCGCGCCGGTTCTCGTTTGTCTCCGTGGCAAAGACGGTGGAACTACCGCACGCTTTTGCTACCGCGATGGACATCAAGCCGATCGGTCCGCAGCCGGTGACGAGCACGGTCTGCCCCGCGATTGGCCCCGCAAGAACCGTGTGCACGGCGTTGCCGAGCGGATCGAGAATCGCTCCATAGTGCTCGGGAATCGCCGGATCGAGCTTCCAGATGTTCGACGCCGGAATTTTCACGAATTCCGCGAATGCGCCGTCCTGATCGATCCCGATAATGCGCAGGTTCTGGCAAATGTGCGCTTCGCCAAGGCGGCACTGATGGCAGTGCCCGCAATTGACGTGCATTTCCGCGCTGACGAAATCGCCCGGCTTTACCGCACGCACTTCTTCGCCTACACGTTCCACGACACCGCAAAATTCGTGGCCCAGCGTCACCGGCGGCTTGATGCGCCCCTGCGACCAGCGGTCCCATCCATAAATGTGCAAATCCGTGCCGCAAATCGAAGCCGCTTTGACGCGCACCAGCACGTCCGACGGCCCAATCGCGGGCACCGCCGCCGTTTCCAGCGAAAGCCCCCGCGCCGCCTGCATCTTCCGCAACGCCTTCATCGTCGCCATCTACTTCGGCTCCCACTCAACGCACAAACCTATTTATGCTAGCACACCGTGTGATACCGCAACGGTAGGGGCGCTGCACAGCTGCGCCCCCGATTGCCACGAGCTAACCTTGCACTCGAGTCCCCATGCGTCCCGCCCAATTCAAAATGCCAGTTGCCTTACTTCACCTCTTCCACTACACCAATCTTCTCCAGCGCACTCAAATACTCGACCACAATCGCCAAAGGGATCGGCCCATACTCCGCCGAGACCGCATCGCGAATCTCCTGCGCATTCCGCTTCCCATCCGCAAAGTTCAACACCTCGTAAGCGTATTCTTCGCCCGCGCCCCACAGTCCTTCGTAAGTCAACAACTTCGGCGTCTCCACTCCCGCTGCCTTCGCATGATCCGCGAAATAGTCATACCCAAAAACCGCCAATGGACCTTTCGGCTCCTGCTTTCTCCGCAGCGTCTTATTACCTCCCAAAATTATAGCGGTGTTGAGGCACCGACCTTCCGAATTACGATCAATGTTATCTCGCATTCGCGCCAAATACGGTTCACCAAGTCCCTTCGTATCGGAAGTAAATCTACTGACAGAGTCAATGAATGGTCTCATCTGTTCAAGCGTGAATCTTTCCGTCTCACCACCCTCGCATTGTTGAAGTTGCGGCCGCCGGCGCCCAAGCTCCTCAGCTTCCTTGAGACTTCTGAGTTGGATTAACCGCAGAATGGCCTGAGCATCTTTGTCGCTCATCCCGGCTAGGAAATACCCGCTCGCCGCACCGATGAACGCTGCCCTTTTCAACTTTGTTGGATCGACGTTCGCGGCGGTGTCGAAATTGGTGTGGATGTAGCGGTCGGGCCAGTCATTCAAATAAATAGCCGGGATACCGAAGGACGAATCCTGATACACGTCGTGGTCGCTGCCCATGGTGTACGCCGAATACTCTGCCCGGAGCGGCTCTTTGCCGCCTTCGGGCGCGACCATGGGATAGTCCGCCTTGCCCGTGGCTGCGAATTTGTACGATTCTTCGTTCACCCACTCCGCAAACGCCCACGCCACGTCGTGCACAAAACTCGGCAAACTCATCGGCCCGCGTGTCACGTGGAATACCGCCTTCGTCTCCGGCCCGCCTCCCACCATGTCCATGTGCACCACGGCCTTGATCCGATGAGTCAAGTCGGGGCCCGGAGTGACCCTTCTCATCTCGCTTGAGCTGGGACCCGGAACTGGCAACAGGATTCGGCCGACAGCGTTCAGCAACGCCATCGTGCCTTCAACCTCTGGCGGGAAAATAAACCGAATCGTTCGCGCCGGACGACCCAGCTTTCCTTCGCTGATCAACTTCTGCAACGTCCGCGCCACCTCCAGAATGGTTACGCACCCGCTCGCATTGTCATTCGCCCCCGGCCTCTGATGATCCAGGTGGCAGCTAAACGCAATTTCCTCGTCCTTCAGCTTCGGATCAGCTCCTGGAATCGTCGCCGTCACGACTTCGTAGTTGCTCGGATGTTGTCCGGCTTTCACCACCGCGTGAACGATGATGAGTTCACCTCGCGCCAGGCGCTCTTGTAGACTGCGTGCTGTCTTCAAAGAGACCATAAACGCAAACGTCTTGTTCGGCGAAAAAGTCTCCAGATGGCCCCAGCGAATCAAGTTTTCATCCTCGCCCGACCACGCCGTCTTCTGGTTTTGCGCGTAACTCACAATCCCAGCGGCGCCTAATTTTCCTACCGCCAGATCCTGCACCGCGCCAGGCTGCGCACTCACCAACACAAGCTTTCCCTTCACGTCCTTTCCTACGTAATCGCTTTCTTTTGTTCCTTGGCCAACGTCGACCAATCCCGCTTCGACATCCGGGTCCCCCTTCATGCCAACCCTTCCCGCTGATATATCAGCGCTTTCACTGTCTTCGGCCAGCACGATCGGCTCCGCGGCGTAACTTACATGAAATGCAATTTCGCTTTGCATACATTGCGCGAGTATCGATCCGCTCGAACAAGACAACTCTTTGCTGTTATCCAATTGGACTAAGTCTAGTTCACCGACCTCCGCATCCCATCCCGGCCGTGACCTCTGGGTACCGTAGAAAATCTTGCCGTCGGCCGGAAATTGCAAAATCGCCACATCGCTTAGCCCATAAGCCCTCAGCCGCTCCGCCACCAACTCCGCCGCTGCATGAAACCCCTGCGACCCGCGCTGACGGTGAAAACGCGCGATGCCTTCCAGGTTTCTCTTCGCAATTTCCCCGCTCAATTCATTTGCGAGCGTGGCCACGTCCTTCTCCGGCAGCAACGGCGGCTTCTGCGCCTGTGCGACTCCCACCAACAACAAACTCAGTGCTCCCAACATCCACCGATGCATGCTTTTCCTCCACGTAACAAAGCGTTTGCGCATTTTATCGTTTATTCCGCACATTCCGGCACGTTCTAATTTTCCGGCAACGTTGCTATCTTATTTGCTTATCAATGGTGGACGCGGTCATCGGGCTTCGACGCTCCTTCCGGCATCGCTATTGTGGGAATTCTTTGTTCTGCCTGTGCGACGCACCGCGGAACAAAATCAAAAATGAAAAACCTGGCGGCACAAGACATTGCACCGCCAGGTTTGACCTCAAAACGGAAACTACGCCCCCGGCATAATGAGCGGCTTGTCTTTCGGCATGGCGTCCATCGTGGCTTTATCGAGGCGCAAGTGGGCCGCGACTAGCTCCGGTGGAGTGTGCGAGAGCCATTCGGACAGCGCGAGGTCCTGGTAGTAGCTGGTCTTGAACATCTCCAGGAACTTCAGATCGGTCGTGCCGGTATTTTCCACGTAGTGCGGCAGCGTTTTTTGCACGTAGCCCACGTCGCCCGTTTCGAAATCCATGGTGCGGGCCCGGCCTCCCGTCGCAAACACGGTCATGCGTCCTTTACCGGCGTAGAAGTACTGCCACTCGTCAGCGTTCGGGTGCCAATGCAATTCGCGAACGCAGCCGGGCTTGACGGTGACGACGGCAGCCGCAGTCGTGGTCACCGGGAAGTTCTTTGCGTCGATGATACGCACTTCCCCGTTTTTGCTGCGCAAGGTCGGAGGCGCCTGGTTGGTGCGAAATGCAAAGTCAATTGGGGAAGGGCCCAGCGCCCCCGCGGCGGTCCGGCGATCTTCCTCGAGCGGGCCGGGGACTGCCGTCTGAAAGATGAACAGCTCTTTCTTCGGCATATTCGCGAGAGCCTGCTGGTTGACGCCAAAATTTTTCGCGACGACCTCCGGCGGCGTGTGCGCCATCCAATCGGAAAGCAGCACGGTCTCGTATTCGGAGAAATTGCCGTCATCGAAGACGAGCAGAAATTCGCAGCCGTCGGGTCCGAGTCCCTGGATCGAGTGCGGAATGCCCGGCGGGAAAAACCAAAGATCGTTGTCTTTGACGTCGGTGACAAAGCTCTTGCCGTTCGCATCGATGCAAGTGATTCGGGCTGTGCCGTAAAGCATGAAAGCCCATTCCGCGGCCGTGTGCCAATGGAGCTCGCGCACCCCGCCGGCCGTGAGCCGCATGTTCACCCCGGCCAGAGTCTTCGAGACCGCGAGTTCGCGCTGCGTGACTTCGCGCGACCAGCCACCTTCGTGCTGCCTCTTGTGCGAAATAGAAAAGGGGTACTTGAAAGTCTGCACGCCTCCGGCGTCGGTGATCGGAGGAATGTAGGAATCCCGATTGCTGGCATCCAAGGGAGGATTCGTCGGACCTGGATCGCTCGCGACTTGATCGGACTTCGCTTTGGTGTCCTGACCAGCGGCGGATTCCACGCCGAGCATGCCCGCAGCCGCAAGAGCTGCTGAGCTCACTCCCAGAAAACCCCTTCGCGTCAATATATTTTTCTCTGACTCGTCAGCCATGCTGGCCACCTTTGTGAGTTGAATTGGATTCCGTCCCCGATTCGAAATCAGACCTGGAACCGTACAATGCAAAAGGCCCGGGAAGCTCATATCGTGCGCACAATCAAAAGCGCATTCCTGCGTCAATCAACTTTGTCTCGCGAGCTCCTTTGTCGCCGTGGATTCTACACCGAGTCGTCGTTCGCTTGCAGCGCCTTATCCATTCGGAGAGATACATCACAAAACGCCCCGGGCATCTCAAAAATCCACCAAGACCTCCTCCTCGTGCCGTTGCACGTTATACCTAAAAACGGAGGAGTGGGTGAGCGGTTGAAACCGGCGGTCTTGAAGAATAGAACCGATCATTCGCTATCTTGCTGAAAACAGACCTAAATTCCTTTACCAGCTGCAAGATAGCGTCATTTTTCAACTTTTGGTTTTGCCTCATTTTGGGTCATTTTGCGTGGTCTACTGCTACAAATTCGCTACACTCGTCCTATGTATACTTATAGATATATAGAAGTGTAGCAAGAATTTGATGCCTCCACGCCGATGACGAAACAACGCCTCATTTAATCAACAAGATGCGTTGCACCTGACGTCCGCTATTTATCGGAACATTAACGACGAAATCCGGCTTCAGCCCGAATGGGTCTAACAAGACATCCCTAAAGCTGGCGGCGGTTTGCTAATTCACCCTGACCTGACAACGCAGTTTGTCGCTGAGAATAAAAACTATAACTAACCGCCGAGAACCTTGAGATCTGGGTGATGCCGTTGCAGTTTTGCACTGCTTGTATCACCTGTTATTGCTGCCAGCCCCCGCCCAACGCTTGGTACAGCTGAACCACAGCCAATAATTCATTGAGCTGCGCCTGGACGAGGCCGAGCTCCGTGGAGAAGGCGTTGGTTTCGTTGGTCAAGACTTCCAAGTATCCTGTGACACCACCGTTGTACCGCATGTGAGAAAGACGTGCCGCATCCTCGGCGGACCGGAAGAGCAGTTCTTGTTGTGTGCGGAATTCTCGGGTCTTGCGGTAAGCCACCAAGCCATCGGAAACGCCGCGAAACGCACCCTGAATCGATTGCTGGTAAGACAGCACAGCCGTTTGCTGGCGCGCTTCCGCTAGACGTACTTGAGATCGGAGCCTGCCCCCCGTGAAGATTGGCTGGGTCAGTGCGACGCCAAAGCTCCACGCGCCCGCGGGTCCGCTGAACAAGCTGCTCAATGCGGAACTTTGGAAGCCACCGGCGGCGCTCAGCGAGATCTCAGGAAAATAGGCAGAACGCGCGACGCCGATCTCCGCGTTTGCCGCAACCAGCTGTGCTTCCGCTTGTTGAATGTCCGGCCGACGTTGCAGCAGAGCCGATGGAAGTCCGGCCGGCACTTCAGGAGGCTGCCGTTGCTCGGTGAGTGTTTGCCCCCGCGGTATATCCTCTGGATTCTGACCAAGCAGAATACTGAGAAAGTTTTCCTGTTGCTCTATCTGCTGTTCGAGAACTGGAATCTCTGCGCTTGCAGTAAAAACCAACTGCTCGGCTTGGCGCACGTCGAGCAACGACGTCGAACCCCCGTCTGCCAGAATTCGTGTCAGTCGCAGAGATTCCTGCCGCGAATTTAGTGTCCGTTTTGAAATTACCAATTCGAGGTCAAGCGCCCGCAATTGGAAGTAAGCACTTGCGACATTGGCGACCAGAGTAGAAAGCACTTCACGTCTTGCCCATTCACTCGCAACAAGATTTGCTCGCGCGGCTTCCGTGGCACGACGATACTTTCCCCAGAAATCAAGTTCCCAAGCTGCGGCAAGGTTCACCTGTCCGGTGCTCGTTTCAAATGCAGGAAGAAACTTGGATTGGGAATTGCGGGTGCCAGAAATTCCCGCTCCGGCACCTACATTTGGAAACTGATCGGCGCGGGTGATTCCCAGTTGCGCTCGCGCTTCAAGAACGCGGGAAGCAGCGATGCGCGAATCATAGTTTTGAACAACTGCGGTGCGGATCAGCGTGCGCAGTTGCTCGTCTTGAAAAATGTCCCACCACTTTTGGTCTCCAAGCGCAGCGAGCTGCGTTGGCGCGGCTTCCGTTGAGACCGTTCCCCGATACGAACCCGGTACCGCGACCGTCGGCCGTTTATAATTCGGACCCACAGTACAACCGCAAGCCAGCAGAGCGACGCTGAACAAGAGAATGGGAGGCTTCATTCTAGTCAGCCTCAGAGGGTGCGCCTTCGGCAGCAGGGAGCAACTGGTGTTGCTTGCCCGCACCGGACCACTTTTCGACCAAATAAAACATGGCAGGTATGAAGAAAATGCCCATGAGACTTGCAGCCAGCATTCCGCCGATGACGGCTGTGCCCATGATCTGGCGAGCTACAGCCCCCGCGCCGGTAGCGGTCCACAGCGGGACCGCGCCCAAAATGAATGCGAACGAAGTCATCAGGATTGGGCGAAGCCGCAGACGCGCTCCTTCGAGGGCCGCGTCCGTCAGGGACTTGCCCTGTTTATATTGTTCCTTCGCAAATTCCACGATCAAAATCGCGTTCTTTGCTGCCAAGCCAATCAACATCACCAAGCCGATTTGCGAATAGACATCGCTTTCGATTTGCACCATATAGCTCGGCAAAAATGCGGAGAGAAGTGTTCGGCGCAACCACAAAATGAAGAATGCACCGAATATCGCGACGGGTGTGCTGAGTAGCACGCTAAACGGAAGCGACCAACTTTCGTACAATCCAGCGAGAATCAGGAACACGAACAAAAGGGAGAATCCGAAAATAGCTGCCGCCGGGACACCTTCCCGCGCTTTCTTCTCCTGGAAAGACATGCCGAGGTAGTCAAAGCCCATCTCGCGCGGCATCGTTTTCCGAAAGACGTCTTCAAGAGCGTTCATCGCCTGCTCCGCGCTGTAGCCAGGAGCGGCGGCACCATTAATTTGTGCGGCGCGGTACTCGTTGAATCGCATCGTGAATTCGGGGCCATCGCGAGGCTCAAAGCGGGTGATGGAAGCGAGCGGCACCATTCCGCCTTTGTCGTTTCGCACATAAAATTGCCCGACATTCTCCGGCCGCGTGCGATAGTCGCCCTCGGCCTCAACGTAGACCTGCCATTGGCGACCGAAGCGGTTGAAGTAGTTGATGAATAAGCCGCCCATGAACGTCTGGAGCGTCTGGTACACGTCCTTGATCGCCACACCTTGCTTGATGACTTTCGCTCGGTCGACATCGGCATAGAGCTGAGGAACGCTCGCGAGAGAAGTCGTGCTCACGCCGGCGATTTCCGGGCGTTTGCGAGCTTCCGTAAGGAAGATTTCGAGATTCGTGGAGAGAAACTTGAGATCCTTGCCAGCACGATCTTCGAGAACGAACGTAAATCCACCGGAGGTCCCAACTCCCGGAATAGCCGGGGGTGAGAAGGAAAAGGCGATCCCTTCCGGCAACGCCGACAAATCTTCGTTGATATGCTGCTTGATGGCCTGAAGTTGCTCGGAACGTGATTTACGCTCGTCCCACGGTTTCAATGTCACGAAGAAGAAAGCGTTGTAACTGGTGCGTACGAAGCTCAGCAGGCTGAATCCGACTACGGAAGTTGTGTGCTCAACCCCTGGCGTCTTGGCCAAAGCGCTTTCGATTTTCGCTGCGACTGCGTCCGTGCGCTCAAGAGAGGCAGCAATGGGAAGCTGCACGTTGACATACAGGTAGCCCTGGTCTTCATCAGGAAGGAAACTTGCGGGGACTTTGTTTCCAAACCAACCAGCTCCAACTGCGAAAGCCACGAGCAAAACAATCGCGATTGCCGTTTTGCGAACAAGAAAGCCGCACACTCGGACATACCACTCCGTCGCATTCGCGAAGCCACGATTAAACCAGCCGAAAAATCCTTTGAGTGGGCCACCTGATGACGTCTTTGGACGCAGCAGCAACGCGGCAAGCGCGGGACTCAGGCTCAATGCATTGAACGCCGAAAGAATGACGGAAAATGCGATGGTCACGGCAAATTGCTGGTAGAGGCGTCCGGTAATTCCCGGGATGAAAGCGGTAGGAACGAAGACGGCGGAGAGGACCAGAGCGATGCCGATCACCGGGCCGGAAATCTCTTCCATCGCCTTTAGCGCTGCCGCTTTCGGAGCGAGTCCATCCTCGATGTGGCGCTCCACTGCTTCAACAACGACGATTGCATCGTCTACGACGAGACCGATGGCAAGGACCAGCCCAAACAGCGACAGCGTGTTGACAGAGAACCCGAACAGCGGGAAGAAAATGAAGGTGCCCACAAGAGAGACGGGGACGGCCAGCAGCGGAATAAGCGTTGCGCGCCAGCCTTGCAGGAACACGAAGACGACGATGAGTACCAGGACAATGGCGATGACCAACGTCAGAACAATCTCCTTCATGCCTTCGTTGACGGCCTCTGTCGTGTCCAGCGAAATCACATAGTCCACGTCCTCCGGCAGGCGACCTTTCAGTTCCGCCATGAGCTTCCGGATTTCGTTTGCTGCCTGAACGGCATTTGAACCAGGCAGCTGATACGCAGCGACGATGGCAGCTTCTTTCCCATCGAGCCGGCTCACCATGTTGTACGCCTGCGCGCCAAGCTCCACTCGCGCAACATCCTTCACACGCACCACGGCCCCGCCCGTGGATTCTCGAATAATGATTTCGCCAAATTCTTCCGGCGAGGTCATGCGGCCTTGTGCCTGCACGGAATAGGTGAACTGCTGACCCTTCGGAATCGGCTCGCTGCCCACTTGCCCGGCGGGGTTCACACTGTTTTGTGACTGAATGGCCGACACGATCTCGGGTACGGTGATGCCCAGTTTCGCTAGCCGGTCGGGTTTCACCCACAGACGCATGGCATATTGCCCCGCACCGAAAACTTGAACGCTGCCGATGCCGTAGGAACGGTTGATTTGGTCGGACAGATTGATGTACGCGTAGTTGGCGAGAAATCGTGCGTCGTAGGTGCCTTTCGGTGAATAGACCGTCACCAGCATCAAGGGAGCGGTCGCGGTCTTCTGCACCGTTACACCGTAGTTGGTCACATCGCTTGGCATCTGCGAAGCCGCTTGTGTTTGGCGCAACTGCGTCAGCATGAGATCGGTATTCGGATCGGTCTTCACGTCGTAGTCCACAATCAGACGCATCAGCCCATCGGCCGTCGAGTTCAGCGAATACATGTAGTTCATGTTGTCGACGCCGCTCATTTGCTGCTCGATCGGCGTCGCGACAGACTGCTCGATAGTTTTTGCGTCCGCGCCTACGTAGGTTGC
>Ga0210384_10001041_pt1 | contig 39602 bp, 28 predicted proteins | sample IncBWH2MmetaG_FD_160574 | JGI IMG/M metagenome (GOLD analysis project Ga0210384, IMG submission 160574) | Forest soil microbial communities from Barre Woods Harvard Forest LTER site, Petersham, Massachusetts, United States - Inc-BW-H-2-M | ecosystem: Environmental > Terrestrial > Soil >...
TGGCGTCATAGCGCATCGCGATGACCGCGTTGGCGCCGTGCTCGGCGGCGTGCTGCATCATCAATTCGTAGGCTTCTTCGCGGGTGTTCTCGCAAAGTTCGGTCAGGATCGTGATGTTTCCACCAAGGATGGTCTGGAGTCCCGCCCCGATGGAGCCCAGCAGACTGCGCGACCGCACAATGATGCCGCGCACGATGCCATAATTCCGCACGATGCGATAGCCGGGCAATTCCTGGGACGTCGTCACCATGATGGTTTCCACGTGTACGGGCATGGCTGTTTCTCCTTGTGTACGGATTAGCCTCAGGGCGATAGTAACCGGCCATCCGCCGGCCACGTGGCGAAATTTATCTGGTATGCTCCGGCCTGTACCTCCCGGTAGTAAGGCTGGCGATGCTCACACTGTTCTACTTCCTCGTCCTCGAACAGCTTTTGCAGGGCCTGTACAATCTTTGGGACGGGCTGGGCTGGCTTCGATTGGCGCAGCGGCGCGCCGGGGCCCACGCGGGATTCTACAAGCCGCGCGTGGCCTTGTTTTGCCCGGTGAAGGGCGCCGAGCCAGGCCTGGAACAAAACATCTCCGCGCTCGTTTCTTTTGACTATCCGGATTACGAAATTTTCTTCGCCATGGCCGGCGCCGACGACCCCGCGCGCAAAATCATCGAGCGCATCACCGCGGCCAGCAAGCACAAAATTCATATCGTGATTGCCGGGCGGCCGAACGGTTGCGGAGAAAAAGTGAACAACCTCCGCGCGGCGGTTCTACAGGCCACGGAAGGGTTCGATGTCTATGCGTTTGCGGATTCCGACGGGCGTCCCGGCCGGAGCTGGCTCGCGCGGCTGGTGGCCCCGCTGGAGGATTCCAATCTCGGCGCGGTGACCACGTTTCGCTGGTTTTTCCCGCAGACCGGAGGATTCTGGAGCGCGCTGGCGTCCGCCTGGAATGCGCCCACCGCGACGTATCTCGGCGAGCACCAAAGAAATTTCTGCTGGGGAGGCGGCACGGCGATTCGCCGAGAACGGTTCGAGCAATGCAATGTGTTTGATTTCTGGAACGGGTCCGTAAGCGACGATCTTTCTCTCACACATGCGTTGCGCCAATACGGACTTCCCATCCTGTTCGCGCCGGAGTGCATGGTCCCCACGATTTTTGATTGTGACGCGGCCGGGCTCCTCGAATTCACCAACCGGCAGATCATCATCGCGCGCGTTTACGAATCGAGATTGTGGCTCCTGGGCGGCCTCGCCCACGCGCTGTATTGCGGCGCTGTCCTGATGGGGGTTGGTTTCTTTTTCAGCAATCTGTTTGCAGGGGTTCCCGCGATTCAGTTGCTGTTGCTGGCGATTGCCCCGCCGGTCCTTTCCATGGGTCGGGGAGTGCTGCGCCTTGCCGCGATCATGGAAGTCCTTCCGGAATGGAAGACCAAGTTGCTGGCCGACGGTTGGATCTGGACATTCCTTGCCGCGGTCGCGCCGTTCCTGGCTTTGTGGAACACGCTGGTGGCTTTGTTCAGCCGGAAAATCCGCTGGCGCGGCGTGCGCTACGAGCTTCTCTCGCCAGGACAAACGCGCATCTTCACGCGCTGAATACGTGCAGCACTCTCCGTGTCCTCGTCTTTCTCTGCGTTCTCTGTGTTGAGTTTTTTTCCGGAAAGTCGTCCAACACAAAGACCGCAGAGAAAAACGAAGACACGAAGAATTTTGCGAGGGCCTTACCCGCCGGATAGAAACGGAAAGTGCGCCGATGCGGCCATGAAAAAAATCATCGGAAAACTCAGCCAGAAATTAATTTGCATGGTGAGCGTGGCCAGGCGCGCGAGATTCGCCGCTTCCGGCGGCATGGGCGTTCCTTGCTCCGAGGCCGCGCGCGTCCAGGCAATCAATCGCTTCTGACAGCGCCAGGCAATGCCCCAGACGTTCAGGAAAAGGATCGTTCCCAGCCCGCCGCCGATCGATATGCAGAGCGTGCGGTTACCCGCTCCGGGTTGCGCCAAAAGCGAAACGACCAGCCAGGAAACCGCCGCCATAACAAAAATCACCAGTGTGCCCGCGACCCACGGATTGCCCAGCGGGCCGCCGGCCCGGAGCAGCGCCATCTCGATGGCAAACGCCGCGAACCAACACGCCAGCCAAATCCCGATCCACCCGACCCAGGCATGGGGCCGCCCGGCGTTGACCGCGTCGGTCTTGGCCAGGATCATGAAATAGCGGAATCCCGCCAGCCACCCGACCAGGGCGCTCCACCGCAGCCACCATAATCCTCGGGAAGCGATTTCCGGAAATACCATCGCACGAGTGGCGGGATTGAGCGCTTTTAACGTAGGAGCGACTGCCAGGACGAAAAAGTACAGGAAACCCAACCAGAGAAACCCGGCCAAAATGTGCATCCAGCGCAAAGAGATTTGTTCAATACTCGATGGGCTGGCGGCGAACGCTACATCCAGCCTCCAGAGCGCAAATGACACCCCCCAGACCGCCCCTTCGATCGAAAAGGCCATAACGCCCCCCTTTTCATTAGGGAACCTGACGGGGCATTGTACGCCACGCAGAGCGGCGACGGAGTTTTTAACAGTTTATTCATGAAAATTTTTCTGATACATGGAAATCTCTACCGTGCGTCAGGTGAACACTGTAGCCGGATGCAGGTCAACTCCTTGCGTTTGTGTGCAAAGTTTTTCTGCCCCAGATGGTAGGTGGCTTGCACGGAGTTTGTGTCATTTTGAATCATAGCTGTAGACCGGTCATGCCGAGAGGCATGGCTTGCGTATTTCCGAGGAGATGCCAGGGACGAGAGTTCGTCCTCGGAGACCATCCTTACCCCGGTCCGCTGGTGGTTTTGCTCGGAATGTGCAGCCACGCTTCGTAAATTGCCCAAGCTGAATCGGTTTGAATTTATAAAATTTAAATTGGTCCTTTTTCCCAGCTTGGACTAATAACTGTGAGGCTAACACTGATACATCGACGAAAGCAGTCCGTGGAATCACATGGTCAACATTCCGCATTAACTCTGCAAAGTTTCGTTTTGTGCGAGCGATCCTCCGGCGCGGTGCGTTTCCGTGTCGAGGCGGAGCCCAACGGCAGCATGCCGGTGGAAAAGATTGCCGGTTTACTGGCCGTACACTGCCTGGTGCGGGGCCAAGCGCCCGAAGATTACGAACTGATGGTTGTTCCCAAGGAGTCTCTGCTGGACGCCGCCGCGGAGCGCGCTCAGGAACTTCTGGCCGCCGGGCGAGCCCTTGGGGCAGGCGTCAAGGTAAGCCGCCGTGAACAGGAAGTGCTGGATTGCATTCTTCAAAGCCTCTCCAACAAGGAAATCGCCTCGAAACTTAATGTTGCGGAACGCACTGTGAAGTTCCACGTGTCTTCCTTGCTTGCAAAGTTCGGAGTTGCCGATCGCGTGGCCCTCAGCCGCGAAGCGTCGCTCGGCCGCGTGCCTGCCCTTTCCTCGTCCGGACAGATTTCTCCCGAGAGTTTATTCGGCTTCCCGGTCCGAACGCAGCAAATGGCGCCGGAGGATGCGCCTGCGCCCAGCGCGCCCGAAAAGGCTGCCGTTCCGCCGAAAGAATCTGCTCGAACGCGCAACCGCCTCTTGCCGATGTTTGCGCGTGAGCGGTTTGCGACGTAGATCCAGTAGGACGGGCTTCAGCCTGCCTGCTTTTGAATTAGTTTGCGCGGAAAACCAGGCAGGCTGAGGCCCGTCCTACAAAGCAATCGGCCCATCCGGAGCAATCTTCGGATGGGCCGCTGATTTTTCAGAACGCATTGAAACCCGCGCCGGCGCGAGACGCCATGCAATTCGCCGGCGGAATTTCCGGTTGGATCGGCTATTTCGCTGCCGAGTAATGGCTCGCGACTTCGTTCCAGTTGACGACGTTCCACCACGCCTCGATATAGTCCGGGCGGCGGTTTTGATATTTCAGGTAGTAGGCGTGCTCCCAGACGTCCAGGCCAAGGATCGCTTTTCCGCCGGCCATCAGCGGATTGTCCTGGTTGGGCGTGGATTCGATGGCCAGCTTGCCGTCCTTGACGGTCAGCCAGGCCCAGCCCGAACCAAACCGTCCCACTCCGGCTGCCGCGAATTTCGTCTTGAAATCGGCGAAGGAGCCGAAGGCAGACTTGATAGCGTCCGCCACTGCGCCCGCGGGTTCGCCGCCTCCGCCTTTCTTCATCAGCTTCCAAAACATGGAGTGATTCCAGTGGCCGCCGCCGTTGTTCCGGACGGCCGCACGAATATTTTCGGGAACCTTGTCAAGGCTCTTCATGAGCTGATCGATCGACAAGGCCTGCAGTTCAGCATTTCCTTCGAGGGCCTTATTCAAGTTTGTGACGTAAGCGTTGTGGTGTTTCCCGTGATGAATTTCCATGGTCATCTTATCGATGTAGGGCTCCAGGGAATCGCTGGGGTAAGGGAGCGGTGGAAGAACGTGGGCCAAAGGACCCTCCTTTTGTGACGTTACAGCCTGCTGTGACATGGATACCTCCTCGCTAAATTTGGACGATGGCTCAGTGTCACTGGGCAAATGCATTCTAACTCTGACCACCGGGCGGCACAACCGGAGCGGGCAATGCCTGTGGAAGATTGGCCGAGAAGCCGAGCCGGGCGAGCCCCCACTGCGCATGCTCGGCAAGAAGAGCGTCGCCGGACGCGGCTAATTCCGTAAGCCGCGAGCAAATTTCCGCATAGCCGGGCTCGCCCGGGCGCAGTCCGGAATTTCCAATGGCGACGCACGCATTGCGCACCATCCCACGCCACTTCGCGCGCTTCACCGGGCTGCCACGAAACGCAGCGCGGAAATCTTCCTCCTTGAGCGAGACCAGCCATTCCAGGTCCGGCGAAAAAAGCGAGCGCCCTTCAGGCCGACGGGGCTGGAAATTCGGCAGCGCGGTTGCGGGCGCGCGGCGATTCCACGGGCAAACATCCTGGCAGATGTCGCAGCCGAAAACGTGCCGGCCGATGGACTCGCGAAATTCGAGGGGAATCGCGCCGCGCAGCTCGATGGTCAGATAGGAAATGCAGCGCCGCGCGTCCAGAACGTACGGCTCGACGATGGCGCTCGTCGGGCACGCGTCGATGCACAGGCTACAATTTCCGCACAAGTCCGGCGCCGGCGTTTCCGCGGAGTCCAGCGGCGCCGCGAGATCGAGCGACGTCACGATCACGCCGAGGAATAGCCACGAACCCAGCTCTTCGTTGATGAGGCAGGTGTTCTTCGCGAGCCAGCCCAGCCCCGCATATTTCGCCGCGACGCGTTCGACGATCGGGCCGGTATCCACATAGGCTCGCGCCTCGAAGGGCTGCGTGATTTCACCGCGCAAATTTTGCATCAGCGCTTCGAGCTTTTCGCCGAGCACATGGTGATAGTCATCGCCCCAGGCATAGCGCGAGATCCAGCCGCGCGGACTTGATTGCGGGCTGGATGGCACGCGCGCCTCCATCGAAGAGGGAAGCGCCGTGTTGTAGTTGAGCGCGCACACGATCACGCTGCGCGCGCCTTGCATCGCCTGCGCAGGCGTACGCCGCCGCGCATCATGCAGGTAGCGCATTTCTCCCGCATGTCCGCGTTCCAGCCACTCCTCCAGATGCCCGAGTTCGGGAAACTCCGCGGCGGGAGCAATGCCGCAGAGATCAAACCCTGATGCGCGTGCGAGCTCAATAGTCCGCGCCGCGAGAGGAGAGTTCATCATGGGTTGATTTTAGTGGGACGGGCTTCAGCCTGTCTTCTTTTGATTTTAGAAGCGGCGGCAAAAGTCAAAAGCAGACAGGCTGAAGCCCGTCCCAATGGCGAGTGTACCTTTCCGCCTCGGTATTTCATCCAAATCGTGGTAAGAAGCGCGCGGCGACGAGGAAAGGAAGAAGATGAAGAAGCGCCAGCTGGGCAAGACCGGACTGGAGATCGCTCCACTTGTTTTTGGAGGAAACATTTTCGGTTGGACCGTGGATCAAGCCACGTCTTTCAAGCTGCTGGATGCGTTTGTAGCCGCCGGATTCAATTCCGTCGACACAGCGGACATGTATTCCAAGTGGGTACCGGGCCACACTGGGGGAGAGTCAGAAATCATTATCGGCGAATGGATGAAGCGGAGCGGAAATCGAAATAAAGTCATCGTCGCTACCAAGGTCGGCATGGACATGGGCGACGAGAAAAAAGGTCTCTCCAAATCCCACATCCTGCGTTCCGCGGAAGACTCCCTGAGGCGCCTGCAAACGGATTACATCGATCTGTTTCAATCGCACATCGACGACCTGGACACGCCGCTCGAAGAAACTCTTGGGGCCTACGCCGAACTCATCCAGCAAGGCAAAGTCAGAGCCATCGGAGCCTCCAACCACAAAGCGGAGCGACTTACTGCCGCGCTGGAAACCAGCAGGAAATCCGGTCTGCCTGCGTATCAGACTCTTCAGCCGAACTACAGCCTCATCGAACGCACGGAATACGAGAGCAACCTGGAACCGGTCTGTAAAAAAGAAGGTCTCGGCGTCATTAATTATTTTCCTTTGGCCGGCGGGTTTCTCTCCGGCAAATACCGTTCGGAAAAAGACGCAGCGGGGAAGCCCCGCGCACGCAACGTAACCAAGCATCTCAACGAACGCGGTTTCAGAATTCTCGCCGCGCTGGACCAGGTCGCAAAGAATTACAACGCCACTCCCGCCAGGATTTCTTTGGCCTGGCTGCTGGCGCGCCCCAGCATTACCGCGCCTATCGTAAGCGCGACGAATCTGGAGCAACTGAAGGATTTAATTTCCTCCGTCGATCTCGCGCTGGACCGCGATTCGATCGAGTTTCTCAATCAGGCCAGCGCGTAGTGAGGATTTAGTGGCGCGGGCTTCAGCCTGTGGGTTTTGGTCCTTGCACGGACTAACCCCCGCAGGCTGAAGCCCGCGCCACTTAAAGCAGAACACATTCGCGGCATTTCTGCGAGTTGCTATGGCTCCATATGCGTGTGGCTGTTACAATACCGCTCAGTGAGCGATTGGCGACAAATTCAGGCCCGCATCCGCAAAGCGAGAACCAGCGCGGACCCCCCCGGCCAGCTATCCGCATTGTATGAACGCACCCACGATGCCATGGTGGCGTTCGAGCTTGCGCAGCTTCATGAGAAGGCGGGGGCAACCCAGGAAGCCGTCCGCTGGTTCACTACGGCCGCCGAGCGTTTCCGCCGCCCGCAATGGAAGCAAAAAGCGGAAGAGGGACTTGTCCGCCTGGGCGCCCCGATTCCCACGACGCCTGCGGCAACCGCGGGCATAGTCGTCAGCGAGACCGTTGCAGAGCCAGTGACCCGATTGGAGCCGATCATTGCAGAATTTTCCGAAGAACAGCCCGGCGAGAGCGGGCCTGAGATGAACGAGGGCGAGCAAGAGTCCGCATTCGAACAACCGCCGGCGGCAGCCGCCTCAACCGCAGCGCAATCCACCGAGACTCCTGCCGACCACCGCCGCAGACGCCGCGGGCGCCGGGGCGGGCGCGGGCGCCACAAGGGAGTGCGCACGCCTGCTCCCGCATCCGCAGCGCCGGCAGCGCCACCTGCTCCGCCATCCATGTTCGACCGTGTCGCGGAACCGCGCCCGTTTCCAGTGGCACGTCCCGCGGCATCCGCGGAGGTTGCGGAATCTCGAGCGCGCGAGCCGGAACCTGTGCGCGGCTACGAGTCTGCCCCCGCCGCATCCTCATTGTCTTCGGCGCGCGTTCGCTCGGGCGATCCCGCGCTTTCCTCGCGCATGGCGCAACTCGAGTCTCAGCTTCGCCGCCTTCTGGCTTGTTCGATCCATTCGCTCGAGCAGGCCGACGAGGCGCCCGCCGGGCCCGGCGTCTTCCTCATCACGGACACGGACCAGACCACTTACTATTACGCCGAAGCGTGCCAGACGCTGCGCGTGGGCATCGGGAACATGCTGCGCAGCGGTCGAGGCAGCCGCGAAGGCTCGAACCTGAAAGAAAAACTCGCCGAACATCTCGGCATCAACGAAGCGCGCGTCGGAAAATATCTGAAAGACCATTGCGGCGTGCGCTGGCTGCAGCTCGATGAGGGCGCGCCGCTTCTGGCGCACTTTGCCGTCGCGGTCCTTCGGCCCATCTCGAACGAATAACCAGCTGCTTTTCGCGCCACCTACCGCAAGATTTTTAATTACCCATTTCCCGCCGTGGACAAGCCGCATCTTGTGTGTCTAAACTGCGCATGGCCTCAGGTTTTCGTAGCACAGGCACTCTTGCCTGTGCGGTTTTTGCAATTTTCAATTTAGTCTGAGCAGGTTGAAATAGAGAAAACCGCACAGCCAGCCGCTCGCAGGGGGCTCGGGATGAAGAATGGCTGTGCTACTGGGCCGTGAAAGGAAAAAAGTGCGCACGCAAATCGGCATCGTCGGCGCAGGTCCAGCGGGACTCGTGCTCGCCCACCTGCTGCACCTGCAGGGAATCGAATCCGTCGTTCTCGAAACGCGAACCAGGAAATACATCGAGGAGCGTGTCCGCGCGGGCCTGCTCGAACAGGGCACCGTCGATCTGCTCATCGAAACGGGTGTGGGAGAGCGTCTCCAGCGCGAATGCCTTACTCATCACGGCATCGAGCTGCGCTTCAACCGCCGCGGCCACCGCATCGACTTTGATGACCTGACCGGAGGTAAGACCGTCACGATCTACGCGCAGCAGGAGGTTATTAAGGATTTAGTCGCCGCGCGGCTCGCAGCGGGCCTCCCGATTTTTTTAGAGGTGAGCGATGTCAGCGTGCATGGCTTTGATTCCGCAAAACCGTCGATCCATTTTCGCGCGGCGGGTAAGCCGGAAGAACTTCACTGCGACTTCATCGCCGGCTGCGACGGCTTTCACGGAATCTGCCGCCCCAGCTTCCCCGCGGGCGTGCTCACCGAATTTGTGCGCGAGTACCCGTTCGGCTGGCTGGGCATACTGGCGCAGGCCCCGCCCTCCTCGGATGAACTGGTTTATACCTACAGCGAGCGCGGCTTCGCTTTGCTGACCATGCGCACTCGCGAAATCAGCCGCCTCTACCTCCAGGTGCCTTTCGATGAGGACATCGAGTCCTGGCCCGACGATCGCATCTGGAGCGAATTGCGGCTGAGAACCGCCGCCGACGGCGACTGGAAACTGAGCGAAGGCCCGATCTTTCAGAAGAACATCGCCAGCATGAGAAGTTACGTCGTCGAGCCCATGCAGTACGGCAAAATGTTTCTGGCCGGCGACGCCGCGCACATCGTCCCGCCGACCGGCGCCAAAGGCCTCAACCTCGCCGTGGCCGATGTGCGCATCATGGCCAAAGCCTTCGCGGAATTTTACAAGACCGGAAAAACTCATCTGCTCGAGCGCTATTCCGAAACCTGCCTGCGCCGCGTCTGGAAAGCCCAGCGCTTCTCCTGGTGGATGACCTCCATGCTTCACCGCTTCGACACCGACACCGCCTTCGACCGCCGCCGCCAGATCGCCGAGCTGGACTACGTAACCAGTTCGCGCGCCGCCAGCACAACGCTGGCAGAAAATTACGTCGGCCTTCCGTGGGATTAAGTAAGTAGGACAGGCTTCAGCCTGTCGGGTTTTGATTTAGATCCCCAAAAGGCAAAGGAATAAGAACCAGAGAGGCTGAAGCCCGTCCTACTCAACTCAGCGGCCGCCCGCCATCCACGGCAAAGATTGCGCCGGTAGTGAAGGTGAAGTGCTTGATCGCGGCGATCACCGCGGAGGCCACTTCGTCGGGCGCGGCGAGCCGTTTGAGCGGCGTGCGCCCCACTTGCTCTTCCAGCCACCGCGGGTCCATCGAACGGATGAAGTCGTTATCCACCACGCCCGGCGCGACTGACACGACGCGAATCTTCGGCGCAAGCGCGCGCGCCAGCGACTTAGTCATGTTGTCAACGGCAGCCTTTGACGCGCAATAAATCACGTTGCTGCCCATCGCGGTCAGCGCCGCGATCGAGGAAATGTTGACCACCACCGCGCCGCCGGGCAGCTTGCTTTTTTCGAGCAATGGGCGCAGCGCGCGCACCGTCGCGAACGGGCCGCGCACGTTGGTGGAAAGTATGTTTTCGATCAAGGCGTCATCAAGCGCGTCCAAATCGCTGTGCGGGACGAATCGCGTGACTCCCGCGCAATTCACGAGGACATCGCAGACGCCATAGCGCCGGGCGATCTCGCCGGCCAATCCCGAAAGCCCCGCAGTATCTGTGACCGGAGCCGGAAGCGCCGCATGCCCTTCCCCCGGCAAACTGGCAGCCAGCGAGTGGGCTTTTTGCGCGGACCGGTTGTAACCCACCACCACGCGCAAGCCCTCACGCGCGAGCGCGCCGCAGATAACTGTGCCCATGCTGCCCGCGCCGCCCGTTACTACTGCCACGCCTCTTTCCAGGCTAACCTGTTCAGAATGAGCAAGTTTCCGCCGATCTTCGCCGGCGTGGACGCGCTCGCGGTGAATCTGCTTGGGTTGGACTTTTTTCCGCGGCGTCGCCATCGGCTAGGCCACCACTTTCATGCCGTAGCGGCGCACGCGCAGGTCGGCCTGCTCCTTGTGTGCGGCAAAACCCTCCAGCGCGCACAGGCGCGAGCAATATTCGCCGACGAGCGCGGCGGCTTCATCCGTGAGCACGCGCTGGTAGGTGCAAGTCTTGATGAATTTGCCGACCCACAAGCCGCCCGTGTAGCGCGCCGCCTTCATGGTCGGCAGGGTGTGATTGGTGCCGATCACCTTGTCGCCGAAAGCCACGTTGGTGCGGTGCCCTAGGAACAGCGCGCCGAAATTGGTCATGCGCTCCAGGAAATAATCCGGGTCGCGCGTCAGCACCTGAACATGCTCGGAGGCGATTCGATCGGCCTCTTTAACCATTTCGTCAACAGTATCGCAAACGATAATCTCGCCGCAATTCTGCCAGGCTTGCCGCGCGGTTTCCGCCGTCGGCAACCACGAGAAAAGTTTTTCAATCGCCGCCGGAACCTCAGCCGCGAGCTTCGCGGAATTGGTGACCAGGACAGCAGGGCTGCTCGGCCCGTGCTCCGCCTGTCCGATCAAATCGACGGCGGCCATTTCGGCGTCGCAGCTATCGTCCGCGATAATCAGGGTTTCGGTCGGCCCGGCCAACAAGTCGATGCCAACGCGCCCGAAGAGCTGGCGCTTGGCTTCGGAAACGAAGGCATTGCCCGGCCCGACCAGCATGTCCACAGGCGCGATCGTTTCGGTGCCCAGGGCCATGGCGGCGACGGCCTGCACTCCGCCGAAGGCGTAAATTTCGTCCGCTCCTCCAAAGTGCATGGCCGCGACCGTGGCCGCGTGTGGTTTGCCGCCGGTGGGAGGCGCGCTGGCAATGATGCGCTTCACGCCCGCGGCCTTGGCCGTCACCACGCTCATGTGCGCGGAAGCGACCATCGGATACCGCCCGCCGGGAACGTAACACCCCACCGAATTCACCGGAATATTCTTGTGTCCCAGCACCACGCCGGGAATCGTTTCCACTTCCACGTCCTGCAGCGCGGCCCGCTGCTTCAACGCAAAGTTGCGGATCTGTTCCTGCGCGAATTGAATATCGTCCACGACCTGCTGCGGCAACTCGCGTATGCACGCGGCTATTTCACTTTCGGAAAGCCGGAAGGATGCGGGCGACCATTTGTCGAACTTTTCCGAATATTCGCGGACAGCGATTTCCCCGCAGGCGGCAATATCCGCGAGGATCGCTTCAACGGTCTTGCGAACCTGCGCGCTGTTCTCGGCTTTCGCTTCGGCGGATTGCCCGCTCTTGATGTGGCGGATCATGGCGTGCTCCCCCAAATTGATCGCTCCAGTATACGACGATCTGTACGGGATGCACGCCTCGGCGCGATGGGGCCGGATGGCGCTCGAAAAAACGATTTCAATTGTTTTCGGATTTCGCGCACGTCCTCGGGCTCGTGGCTAGAGTCTCTGTTCACTCCAGCCACTACTATCGTTGGCAGGCCCTGGCGGAATGCCAGGGAGAATTGTTTGGTGTGCGCCGCCTACGCCGAGGAATTGCCTGGCGCTCTTAGGCGGGTGCCAAAGTTCACATTGGCACGGCGACGGCTTTGGCCTCTAATTCGCCGGGGTTCTGTCTGGCAGGCGCCTCGATCAACCCTGAATCGAAACCTGCGGCCTGCGTCTCAAAAGACGCCAGCGGGTAGAGGAAAACGGGAGTCAGGCCCTGCCCCACGTAGTCCAGGCGTAGCGCTGCAGCTTCGGACAGATCGAGGATCCGGTGAAGGCGAAGATTGGGTCCACGGTCCGTTATTGTCACCACCACAGATTCTCCGTTCTTAACGTTCACCACCCGGATCGTCGTTCCGAGCGGGAAATACCAACTCGCGGCCGTTAGTTTGTGGCGGTCAAATCGCTTGCCGTTCGCCATTTTCCGCCCTTGGTGTTGTTCCCCGTACCATGAAGCAGTTCCTATGTACTGAGTTTTGAACTTCTTTGCCTTGTCTTGCGACTTCGCCCTTTGGGATACCGCAGACGTTGGGGATATCCAGAGCAGGCTCGCTACGACGATTAAACCTATAACACGTAGCTTGGTCTGCATGAGTTTGTCTCCTTTTCGTCGGTTCTCTTAAGTGTCCCCCCCGGGCTATGCCGTGGTCTTAGCCTCCTTTCCATTCCCTTCTTAAATTGGCCTTAAACTCTTTTCAACCTTCCGAACTCAGCTCAAGCACAGGTCGGAGCTGGGTCCGAGTTCTTGCTTGTCTCTGAAGATGAACAAGTTAAGTCGTCATCTTTGGGGAGCAAGTCCACGGCCTCCGAATCGCAGTTTCCACACTTGCCGTGTTTGCTTAACCCCACTTCTGCCTGACATTCCATACACCACCAATGTTTCATAAGATTTAGCCTCCTAGAACTTATTCAATAGGGTGTATGAGAACAGTCTGAACTGGGAGGTGATTTTTGGCGATAGCCAGATGGAGCCATTTTGCGGGGTACAGGAGTACTGGGGAAGTTTATACCCATTTAGGCCGTCTGTCCGAAGGCGTCACGGAGCCACACTATGCCGTCGGTCCGCCTATGACCCTCATTTACAATAGGATGCTCGACAATGAGGAGAGACCTCCTTCCTGAGGACCATAAACCCCTGGGGGTAGCGCTCGCGGACGCAATGAGTACCTCTGCTCACAAACCTTAATGCCAGATGGATTGAGGGACTGTGACGATCCGGCGGGTTCTGACTAGGGCGCCATGGATGGGAGGGGCTAAGGGGGAAATCTCAAGCACTTTGCTTCTACTCACGCCGGTTCAAGTCGCCCGATTTGAACGAAAATCTCAACAGCGGGGGGCTGGGGCCACTCGGGATTGTTCTGGCAGTTGTTCATTCCAAATGCTGATTGAGGGCTCTTGGAACGCACCAGAAATCCTTGCTGGACAGATCCGCTCAGGTATGAAACCCAATGTGATGAGGTAGGCAGTGCGGGTATCGGGATCTTAATTCAAATTAAGTGCCAAAACCGCGCTCCCGGGCCATTCCCGCTGGCTGCACCAAATCGCCGTTCAGGCCCCGTTTTGTCCCCTTTGGTACAAGCCTGTGGACGTTTCCAGACATAAACGTGCAAAGTAAACAGTGGGAAAGGTTTACCTAGACGCTGAAGCGGCGCTCTTGGTAGGCTCATCTGATATTAGGGGCCGTTTTAGTCAGCTGAGGGCTCCCGCTCGGTTTTGAGGGTCTCGTTTTCGAATCGCGATTGTGGAGGACTGTGAAAAATGGCTCAAACATTAGGTACGCGTGCATGGAAAGCAATGGACTATGTCCTTTGCAAGACCGCCGGTGTTACCTTTGACGCTATCCAAATTTTTAACAAGTACAATCCCAACCCAAGTTTCACTCCCAAATGGTCGGACAAGCCGCTGCTGAAGTCGTGGGAAAAGTCCAAACCCACACTCGGCTGGCCACGGCAAACGGACTCGCTGTGCCCGGGCTGCGTCAAAGACGCGCGCGATGCGATCTTCGAGGGCAAGAAGGATTGGCGCGACCTGATGCACGAAAAGGTCGGCGAGATCAAGGCGCAGATTATTGAGCGCGACGGGCAAGTCTGGATGGTCAAGGAATGCCCGATTCATGGCCGCTACGAAGACATGATGGCCATTGACTCGAAATTCCTGAACTGGATCGAGCAGAATTTCCCCGGCCGCGACATTCCGGCCCACAACGACGAGGACCTGCACAAGCACGGCTCCAGCACCGTCCGGTACGGGCGCGGCTCCGTGCTCACCGTGGACCTCACCAACCGCTGCAACATGATGTGCGATCCCTGCTTCATGGACGCCAATCAGGTGGGCTATGTTCACGAGCTCTCCTGGGAAGAGATTCAGGAGATCCTGGACAACGCGCTGAAGATCAAGCCGCGGCGGCAAATGTCCGTGCAGTTTTCCGGCGGGGAACCAACGATGCACCCGCGGTTCTTCGATGCCATCCGCTACGCGCGCAAGATCGGATACAACAGCGTGCAGGCGGCCACCAACGGCATCGAGTTCGCCAAGAGCAAGGAATATTGCCAGAAGGCGTTTGAAGCCGGCCTGCGCTATGTTTACCTGCAATTTGACGGCATCGGCAACGATGCCAACAGCCACCGCCAGGTGGGCAATCTGTTCGACGTGAAACTCCGGGCCATCGACAATATACACGCGGCAGGCATTGAGATCATTCTGGTCACCACCATCGTAAATAATCTGAACAACGACCAGGTGGGCGCCATCGTAAAATTCGCCATGCAGAATCCGAACAAAATCTCCTTTGTGGCGTTTCAGCCCGTTTCCTTCACCGGCCGCGACGAGGAAATTACCCCCGAGCGCCGCATGAAGCAGCGCTACACGCTGTCCCATCTGGCCAAGGACGTCAGCGCGCAGGTAGGCAAAATCGAGCCGACCCGCGACTGGTTCCCCATTTCGCTGATCAGCACTTTCTCCGCCTTTGCCGATCTCTCCCACGGGCCTGACGCCCAGTGGGGCACGGTCAGCTGCGGCTGCCATCCCAATTGCGGCGTGGGCACCGGCGTACTAATCAACAAAGATACGAAGGAATGGGCGCCCGTGCCGAAGTTCCTCAACGTGCCGCAGCTTGTCGAGGACATCAAGAAGGTCACCGACGCCGCTCGCGGCAAGAACTTTTCCAATTTCACCTTCGCGCTGGCCATGCTGAAGAATTACAACCCCTATGGCGCACCCTCGACTTTCCGCCTGATCGATTTGCTCAGGAAGATGGACAAGTCCTGGGGACTGACTCCAAACCAGCGCCAGAAATACGGCGCCGCGGGCCCGGAGCGCACCTTTGAAGACGCCAAGAAGCGTCGCACCGATCCCTGGAATTTCCTGATGATCGCGGGGATGTGGTTCCAGGACCTGTTCAATTACGATTTCCGCCGCACCGAAATGTGCATCATCCCGTACGCCACGCAGCAGGGCGAAATTTCCTTCTGCGCGTACAACACGGGCATCGGCTGGCGCAAAATTATCGAGAATATGTACAAGAATGCTACCGTAGCACAATGGTACAAGGAGCACGGCAAGCACGAGATCTACGCCAAGGGCAAGGCCGTGAACCTCGAGACCTACGACCATTCGCTGGTGATCGATGCCGAGGACGCCGCCCGCGTCCGCCACGTCGACCACGAAGTGCCCAACACCGCGGCCGAGGAAAATCGCGCCCGGCGCCGCGCCGAATTCCTGAAGGAAGAGGCCCGCGTCCGCAAGATGTACGAAGAACTGGTGCTGAAGAAGGCCCCTCAGGAAGTGGTGCAAATCGGCACGGTCTCCGACATCAAGAAAGCGACTCCCTCCGTCGCTCCCGTAACCATCAGCAACGCCAAGGGTAACGGGAACGCCGCAGCCACGCCCGAAGTGGCCGAGCAGGTCGCCGGAGACTAAGGAATAGCCTGTCAGTCCTATAGTTTGTTAGGAAAAGGCGTCTCCAGAAATCCTGGAGACGCTTTTTCGTTAGGCCGGAAACACTTTGGCTGTGAGGTTCCGTGGGCATCCTCCTCGGCCTGAATATCCTTTTCGCTTTCTTCGGGTATTTGCTTCCCGTTCCAAGCGTCGTTCTGGCTTGGCGCGAATGGTTGAAATTGCGGCAGGTGCCCCCGGCGAATGTCTGGCGCCGAACGGTGTCTCAAGGTGGGGTCCTGTTGTTGTCGGTTGGAGTAGCTCTTTGGGCTTATGCGATACTTCGGGAAGCTTGGCTCCACGACTATTCGTACATCGTGATGAGTGCCGTCGTTGGCAGGTGGGGATCTCTCGGTTTGGTCATTATCTGTGTATTCGCGGAGCAGAAACTCAGGCGATATTTAGTTATTGGTGCCGTGGGCCTGCTCTTTATCTTCGGCGCCAGCATCGGGGATGTGACGGTTTAGCTTGAGGCTGCAATCTTTGGGGTTTGAAATTGACCATTCACGATTTGGAAAAAGCCAATGCCAATTTACGCATATGTTTGCAATGATTGCAGTGCGTGCTATGAGCGTATCGTGATGTCGCCACGGCAGGAAGTCGAATGTCCGAAGTGCGCGAGCAAGCGTCACACCCTTCAACTCTCCGTATTCAGCGCGGGCAAATCCTCGAACGGAAGTAGATCTTCCAACGCCGCACCCGCTTCCGGCGGTTGCGGCTGCTCGCCTAACTCCTGCGGCCGCCATTAGCGGGTTAAGTGGCGCATGCTTCAGCTTGCGGGGGTTAATTCTGGCAAGGTCCAAAACCCGCAAGCTGAAGCATGCGCCACTTCAGCAGCTACTTAAGGGCTTGCAGTATCTTTCGCTTGCGTGCAAACTTTCTGCATCTTTTCACCCTTGAAAGTCGAGCCGGGGAGGAAACCGTCGGTGGATGCCAGCGCGGCCATATCGGAATTGGTGATCGCCAACCGCGTGGTTGCGCACCTGAAACTCGTCGATTCGTTTGGGCACGTCACCGTGCGCAACCCCGAAAATCCGCGGCGGTTTTTCATGTCCCGGTCGCGCGCGCCCAGCCTCGTGACGAAAGAAGACATCCTCGAATTCAATCTGGACAGCACGTCCGTCGATCTTCGCGGCTTCAGCCCGTATAAGGAAAGATATATACACGGGTGTATCTACAAGGCGCGGCCGGACGTGATGGCCATCTGCCACAATCACGCGCATGAACTCCTTCCGCTGGCCGTTACCAAAACGGCGATGCGGCCGGCGCTTCACTCCGCGGCCGTCATTGGACACGAAGTGCCTGTCTGGGATATACGCGAGGAATTCGGCGACACGGATCTGCTGGTTACCTCCAACGAGATGGGAGAATCGCTGGCGCGAGCCGTGGGCAAAGGCAGCGCGGCGCTGATGCGCGGCCACGGCAGCGTGATCGCCGGAAAATCGATTCCGGACGCGGTGTTTACAACGAACTATTTGCGCCTGAACGCCGAGGTCCTCATCAAGGCCATGTCCATGGGCAAGGAGATCACGTATCTTTCGCCCGGGGAAGTGGACAAGTCCGGTGAACTTCACAGGCAGCCGCTGAGCCAGGGACGCGCATGGGAGGAGTGGTGTTTGCAAGCGGGGGTTGCCAAAGCGGCCCTTTAATGCGAAATTGCAGGGCAACGGATCGCAGGCCGCCATTCTCGCAACTGCAAGCGGAGAAGCCCGTGGAGGAACCATGCCCGTACTGAATCGTTGGTGGATGGCCATTGCCGGCGTGTGCCTGCAAATGGCCTTGGGCTCCGCTTACGCATGGAGCGTCTTTCGCATCCCTCTCTCCAAGGAATTCGGCTGGAGCATCACGGAAATCACCTGGGTATTTCTGATCAGCTGGTTTTTTCTGGGGTGCAGCACGGTGGTAGGCGGATTGTGGATGAAAAGCAAAGGCCCCCGGGTGGTCGCGATGGTAGCGGGCCTGTTTTGGGGCGGAGGAGTTTTCCTGGCGAGCTTTTCTGCCCACAGGCTGTGGTGGCTCTATCTCACCTACGGAGTCATTGGGGGAATTGGGCTGGGCATGGGCTACATCGTTCCGATAGCGGTCCTGGTGAAATGGTTTCCCGACCATCGGGGGCTGATTACGGGAATTGCGGTGGCCGGGTTCGGCGCGGGAGCATTGTTCTCCGCGCCGGCCGCGGGATGGTTGATCCTGCATGTGGGACTGATGCCGACCTTTGCATACCTGGGAGTTGCCTACGCGCTGGTGGCCGTCGCCTCCGGCGCATTCATGCAAAATCCGCCCGAGGGCTGGAAGCCTGCCGGTTGGACGCCTTCTACTTTGCAGGTCTCGCAGCGCTCCGACCGTGACTACACGCTCGGCCAGGCGCTGCGCACTTGGCAATGGTGGGCGATCTGCGTCCTGATGTCGATTAACACCATGTCGGGCTTGTCGATCGTTACCCAGGCGTCGCCCATTTTTCAGGAGATGGGGAAGGCCACTGTGGCCACCGCGGCCGGCCTGGTCGGCGTGATGGCCCTGGGCAACGGCGCCGGTCGAATTTTTTGGTCCTTGGTCTCCGACTTGACCACTCGGAAAACCGCGTTTTTCATCATGTATCTTGTCGAGGCGGTGTTGTTCTGGACCTACCACAGCCTTCACTCCCTCACTCTGCTGGCGATCGTCACATTCGTCCTGGTGATGTGTTACGGGGGCGCCTATGGCATTACTCCCGCCTTCGCCGCCGACTATTTCGGTCCTCGCGATGTCGGCTCCATTTTCGGCCTGATGATGCTGCCCTGGGCGTTCGCGGCCGTGTTTGGACCGCTGCTCTTCGCCTATCTGCGGCAGGCCAAGGGAAATTACACGCAGGCCCTCTATCTCATCGCGGGAACCCTGACCGTAGCGCTCATCCTTCCCATTCTGATACATCCCCCGCAGGGCAGGAAAAGAGGAGATGAACATCCCACCGGTGTGGCGCTTGAGGCAGAGGCAGAAGCAATTTCTCCTGAGTGATGGTCTTGCCACGGAAACGCTTTCGGCCTTGATCTAAATGGCGGGGAGTGGCACAAGCTTCAGCCTGTGGGTTTTGCGGCCTACGACAAAGTCAAAACCACACAGGCTGAAGCCTGTGTCACAGACGCGACCTAAAACTCTTCTTCGTCGTCCGAGGGTTTCTTCTTTGTGATTTTCATGGTCACGCGGATGCCCCGCGACTTCAAGTCCTTGAAAATCGCTTGCCTGTCTTCCAGCGGGATCGCGCCTGCCGGAAAAACCCCGGCCGAGTCGCGCGGAAAATGCTTGATGAAGAGCGAAGCCAGTTGGGCTGTGGCGTACGAAACAGGCGAGAGCGCCAGTCCGCGCTGGCGGATTTGAAAGAGCGAGGGGAAGAGGGCGTCGGAGCGGATTTCCATCGGGCGATCCTGCTTCGTCCCGCGCACGATCACGGCCGCGGCAAACCTCGCATTTTGTAGTTTGCCTTGGCGAATCATGCGCGCCACCTGCCGGGGACTCGGCGTTTTCGGGAATCGGGACGCGACCAGTCCGCGCGACTTGGAGAGCTTTCCCTGGCGGTACCAGCGCCGCAGCCGGTCAATTTCGTTGCCGCCAATTTTTACGTCCATTTCTTTTAGCTTCAGAAAATAGGGGACCGTTCCAACTTCATCCTGCGCGGCCAGAACGACGTTCACCTCGCCGATGGGCGGTGGAAAACGAAATTTTTCCCGCTCGCCGAAACGCTTTCCAAATCGAAATCGGCCATGGCGCACGACGCGAGGAAGGGAAATGGCCTCGTCGAAGGAGACTTCCGCCGACCACTGCGAAACCGGGTCATCGCTTTCGGTGCTTTCGTACAGGCGGATATAAACCGCGTCCACCGAGTCCGTGAAAGCGCAAGCGCGAGCCACGAGCAGATTGGTCAAACCCGGCGCGGCGCCGGCGGTGATCACCGCGGCGCGATTTTTTTGCTGAAAACGTTTGTCGAAGCGAAGCTGTTCCGCCTTGAACGGATTGCGCGTGAGGTGCGCGCTGAGGTCCATGTAGTGGCAGCGTAGCCGCAGCGCCGCCCGCAGAACGATTTCGTTGAAGACCGCGGCGCTGGCGTTCACCAGCAACTGCGAGCCCTTCGCGGCACGCACAATCCCCCACAGGTTCCGCGCGTTGACCTGCACCACCGGGATCGCGCTCTTCTTGCCGAGAAACCTGCGAGCGCGGTCGAGGTCGCGGTCGCCGCAAGTGACCTGGTGCCCCTGCCGCGTGAGCAGGTGTGCGAGATAAGAGCCGGTTGCTCCGGTTCCCAGAACGAAGATGCGCATCGGGGCAAAACTCTACCACATTCGTTTCAGGATCACGCTTTTTGTAGCACAGGCGCTCTTGCCTGTGCGCTTTTCGGCACGGCGGCCATCGCCAAAATCGCACAGGCAAGAGCGCCTGTGCTACCTCAGCGTCTCCACTGGAAATGCACCGCGCAATGGATGACAATGGAACCGCGACTGGCAGCCTCGCACCCGAATGGGACAGTATGGGTCGGGACAAACGCCGCTCAAGTCCCAAGTCGTCACTGGCAAAGTTTATGGACCACGAAGAACACGAACCGAAACTATTCAGCCTCTCGGAGGCCGAGCATGCCCGGCACGAGGTCGAGCCGCTGCTGATCGACGCGATGGAAGGGCGCCGGCTGATGACGGACCTGGAAGAAAGCCTGAGCGCCATCGCCAACCGCATTCAGATCATGGGCGGGGTAACCATCGATTATGACGTGGCCGCCCGGATGCGCGCCGACCTCAACCGGGTGGTCGCCAAAGTCAAGGACGCGCTCGACCAAATCCAATCCACCGGCTGCATCGTAAAGGACCTCGATTCGGGCCTGGTGGATTTTCCATCCGTGATCAAAGAGGAAGAAGTTTACCTGTGCTGGCGGCTGGGCGAAGAGCGCATCCGGTTTTATCACCGCCAGGATGAAGGTTTTTCCGGACGCAAGCCGATCGATCCCGATGACAGCGGTCCACAGCATCCGATCCAATAACGAAAAATAATCTGCGCGCGGCCGCGTCTCGAGCGTCCGGGAAGGAATAGCGTGAACGAAAAATCCGAAGGCCGCCTCGCCCGAGCCGCCAGCCCTTATCTCCGATCCGCCGTGCACCAGGAAGTGGACTGGTACGAGTGGGGCGAGGAAGCCTTTGCTCGGGCGCGCGCCGAGGACAAACCCATCCTGCTCGATATCGGCGCCGTCTGGTGCCACTGGTGCCACGTGATTGACCGCGAAAGCTACGAAAATCCGCAGCTGGCGGCGATCATCAACCGGCTTTTCGTTCCCGTCAAAGTGGATCGCGACGAGCGGCCCGATGTGGACGCCCGTTACCAAGCCGCCATCAGCACACTTTCCGGGCAGGGCGGCTGGCCGCTCACCGGATTTCTGCTGCCCGACGGCCGCCCGTTTTTCGGCGGCACTTATTTTCCGCCGGAAGACGCCATGGGGCGTCCCGGATTCCGCCGCATTCTCGAAGCCGTCGCCGCAGGATTTCGCGACAGGCGCGCCGATGTGGAGGAGGCCGCGTCGCGCCTCGCCGAAGCGGTGGCCAATGCGGAAACATTTGCGGGCGGGCGTGGAGAATTCGATTCGCGCGTGGCGGAGGATCAGGCCGAGTCCATCGTGAGTTTATTTGATTCGCGCGACGGCGGATTTGGCCGCGCGCCGAAATTTCCGCATCCCGCGGCGCTCGATTTGCTTCTCGAATGCCACCAGGCGGGCAGCGGCACGCGGATGCTGGAAGTTGCCGCATTCACTCTGGAGAAAATGGGCTCGGGAGGCGTCTACGACCAGCTGGCCGGCGGGTTCCATCGTTATTCGGTGGACGAGCGTTGGTGCGTGCCGCATTTCGAGAAAATGTCGTACGATAATTCGGAATTGCTGAAGAATTTTCTGCACGGTTTTCAGGTCGCGCGCGAACCGTTGTTCCGCGAAATAGCCGAGGGGATCGTCGATTGGACGAATGCGGTGCTTTCGGACCAGTCGCGCGGCGGTTTCTACGCCAGCCAGGACGCCGACCAGACGCTCGACGACGACGGCGACTATTTCACCTGGACGCAGGACGAAGTGCGCGCGGCGCTGGCGCCGGAAGAGGCGCGCGTCGTTGAGCTTCGCTATGACGTCGAGTCGCGCGGCGAGATGCACCACAATCCGGCGAAAAATGTTTTGTGGATCGCGCGTTCCGTCGCCGATGTGGCGAAGACGATTGGCGGCGGCATGGATATAGGTACGGTGGTTGCGACGCTGGCGAGCGCGAAGGAAAAACTCCTGGCGGCGCGCGCGGCGCGGCCCGCGCCGTTTGTGGACACGACACTCTATGTGGCCTGGAACGCGATGTTTGTTTCGGCGTATCTCGACGCGGCGGCGGTCTTTGGCGGAGAGAAAGGCGAAGCTTGCCGCGACTTCGCGCTCAAGACGCTCGATCGCATGCTCGGCGAAGCCTGGAGCGACGCACGCGGATTCGCCCACCGCATGGGCGGCGCGCGCCTCGAAGGTTCGCTCGACGATCAAATTTTTGCGGGCATCGCTCTGCTTGACGCCTATGAGGCGACGCTCGACAAGAAATATTTCGACGCGGCCCGGCGCGCAGCGGATTTTGCCATCGCCGAATATTTTGATACGCAAGGAGGCGGCTTTTTCGACCGCGCTTCCGGCGCGCCGCCGATGGGCGGACTCGAATTGCGCCGCAAGCCACTGCAGGATTCCCCCACGCCCGGCGCAAATTCCTCCGCGGCCATTCTGCTCGACCGCCTGCACGGCTACACCGGAGACGCGCGCTACCGTGCTTGCGCGGAAGCGACGCTTGAAGCATTCGCAGGAATTGCGCCGCAATTTGGGATTCACGCCGCGAGTTACGGACTTGCGGCGCTCTTGCACGCACGCCGGCCATTCGAGGTGGTCATCACCGGCGCGAGCGAAGATCCGCAGGCTGCGGCGCTCGAAACGGCCGCAAACTCCGTCTACCGGTTCGGCAAGGCCGTGCTTCGGGTCACGCCCGAGCGCATGGCGGCGCCGGACGCACTTGCGCCGGCATTAGCTGAAACCCTGCCGCATCTTCGCGCCGACGTTGCGCAAGCTCTGGTGTGCGTCGGCACGACGTGCCGCCCGCCCGTCAATGACCCTGCCGCGCTCGTGGCGCTGCTGAGGCAAAAGCCGGTCGTGCTTTCCGCGTAGCGCAGCCAAGAGTGGCTGTGCTACTCAAGACTTTCATGAACGGAAGTAAGCCCTGGATCGCCCTTCGGGAAAAACTTGGACACCCAGACGACCAACGCCGCGCCCAGATAGCCGAACGCAAAGTGCCAGGGCAGCAGCGAGCCCGCGCGCCAGGGAAGGACAAATGTTCCCTCGGCCGCGGGTGAGTGGATGACTCCAAACAGGCAGGCCGAAGCGCCTGCCGCCAGGCACCAGGCGCTGCGCCCGAAGCGGCGATCGAGAAGCTCGGCCGTGGCCGCTCCCCAGATCAACGCCGAAATAATAAACCCATTGCCCAGCAGCACCACTGTGCGGACCGTTTCGCCAACATCGCCAGTCAACTGAGTCGCGTGTGCGCCGACGGCTCCGAGCGCCGCATTCACTTCCAGCGCGATCAGAAACGCGAGAGAAGGCAGGAGCGAAACCGCAACCGCCAAGCCGTGCCGCGCAGGCGTCGCCAAGAAAGCCTGGGAAATAACTTCGAGGCCAATGTAGACGAGGATTGGCGCAATCGCCGCCGCCGGAATCCACGCCACGAAGAAGGGCAGATAGCCAAGGACGCCGCCGAGTCCTATGAACAGCCCGGTCAAGACCACGTAGCCTGCCCCTGCTCCCATCGCTTTGTAGGCCGGATGGCCGATGTAGGGCGTGCTCTCGACGACACCTCCGCAAAGGCCTGCCAGCAAAGTGCAGAAGCCTTCGGTCAGCAGAATGGCTCGCGTGTCATATGCATCTCCCGCGGCTGCGGCGCTCTCCGTATTGTCGATGCCTCCCACAACGGTCGCCAGGGAGAATGGCAAAATAATTGGCAAGTACACCCATGCCAGCGAAAGGCCGCCGACGAACGCCACGGTTGGCCACGGGAACGCCAAATGAAATGCCGCGGGAACGCCAGACGGCGGCGCCGCGATGGGGCTCACGATGTGCACCGCGCGGAGAAGATGAAAGGCGGAGATTCCTACCAGAGCGGAAGCCAGCGCTCCCGGCACTTTCCCAGGGATCTTCACGTTGCCCACCAGCGAGACCAGGATGACGCCGAACGCCAGCAAACCCGGAATGGGGTCGGCGTATATTTTCAGCATTGGCAGCAGGGCAATCAGCGCCAGGCCAGCTCCACCAATTGAACCTAGAAGCGCGGCTCGCGGCATTGCCCGCCGAACCGCATTGCCGAAAAACGAGAGCGCAATCTTGAATACGCCCACAAAGACGGTCACGGCCATGCCCATCCTCCACGCCAGATACGCATCGTGCGTCGCCAGATACGCGGGACCCAGAACGCCGAAGGACATTCCGAAAATGCTGGGAGCGTTCAGACCGAGCGGCATCGCCGTCACATCGTCGCGACCCGTCTGCTTTGCGAGGCGGCCCGCCATCCAGGCATAAAATAAATCGCCGGCCAGCACGCCCATGGCGGTACCGGGAACCATGCGGTACAAAACGATCGGCAATGGGAAACCGAACGCGCCGGTCAAAATGCTGGCAAGGATCACGAGGTTCGCGACGTTGTCGAACATTAGCGCGAAGAAGCCGTTCAGGTCTCCTGCCCGGAACCAGCGATATCCTGTGGTCATGTCTTTTCGTCTCCATCTGCCCGCGCGAATGGCCGGAGCCCAGGCGCACTTGATACTACAGGTGCCTTCGCCGCGCGAAGATTATTTAAGGGAGATCGCCGCTGTCCAATGTTCCGCATCGATTTTCTTCTAGTTTCGAGATGCCTCCTACAGTCGAATTTGATTTTGCTGTTTAGGAAGTCCGACCTATAGGTCGGACAACCAGCGAAGCATAAACGAGGCCTTTAGGCCCTGAAGGGGCAGGGGCTAAAACCCACGAAGGCGCAAACCTTAACGTCGGATCTGAAGAGTCCGTGTGGCAACTTCTAAATCTTTGTAGGGCACGGCTTCAGCCGTGCCGCAAAGTGTTCAGAGTCATCGCGGCTTTAGCCGCTGACCTGTCCGATATCGAGTTGTCACACAGACTCCGAAGCTCCGACCTCTTAAACTTCAACGCCGTTGGATAATCTTTCAATTTAGGAAAGTGCCCGCCCCACGGCGAAAATTCCGTTGGCAGGCTGGGCATGCGATAATCCGGGCAATGACGCGAGTCAGGAAACGCTCCGCCAGCAAACCGCCCAGGCGCTCCCGCCGGAAAGCATCGGGCGCTCGCTTTCAAAATTCCACGGATGCCCTGGCGAAAGTCGGAAGGAGTTTCTATCAACGCGGCTGGGTATTCGGAACGAGCGGAAATTTCAGCGCGGTAGTGAGCGAGCGGCCCCTGCGGCTGGCGATCACGCCAACGGGATTGGATAAGGGCGCGCTCGCTCCGGAGCAATTCCTGGAAATCGACGAGACGTCGCGCGTGGTCTGCGGGGGCGGGCAGCCTTCCGCGGAGACGCCACTGCACCTTGCCATCGTGCGCGCTCGCGGGGCCGGCGCGGTCTTGCACACGCATTCGCTGTGGAGCACTTTGCTTTCCGACTCTTTTGCGGCCCATGGCGCCGTGCCTCTCGAAGGTTACGAGATGTTGAAAGGGTTGCGTGGCGTCCCCACGCACGAGCACCGGGAAATGCTTCCGATCTTGGAGAATAGCCAGGACATGGCTCGGCTGGCGGAGCAGGTCCGCGCGTTGCTGGAATCCGACCCGGCCGTTCACGGCTTCCTGCTTCGCCGGCATGGGCTCTACACCTGGGGGCGGGACTTGGCCGAAGCCCAGCGCCATGTGGAAGTCCTTGAGTTTCTATTGGAAATACTTGGCCGGTCCCGAAGCGGAGTATAATAACGAAGAGGAATTCCATGAATATATCCATCTCGATAGCCTCGGTCCTTACCGCAATTTTCGTGCTGGGCTTGGTATTCTTCCGATTGCTCTGGGCTGCATCATCCCTGGTTGCCATGGCTGGCCTTGGCCGAATATCCAAACTACCGAAGAGCTGGCAACGCTGGCTTTTTGACGAACGGGATCAGGCTTGCACTTGATTGACAGGAATCGCGCTTCAAATTAGAAATAACGTGAGGAGTGCATCCAATGGCTCTGCTTAGGTTTCCAGACGAGAAGCGTTCTCTAATCGAGGCGGGGGAAATCACCCGTTACCTCGCGGGCATGGGCATTGACTACGTGCGTTGGGAGCCGAGCGCGTCGCTGCCGCCCGGCGCCGGCGCCGAGCAAATCCTTGCGGCCTACGCGCCCAAGATCGAAGAGCTCAAAGCGCGCGGCGGCTACGTCACTGCGGACGTCATCGACGTCAATCCAAAGACGCCCGGCCTCGACGCCATGCTGACCAGATTCAACACCGAACACTGGCACGATGAAGATGAAGTTCGCTTCATCCTTGCAGGCAGGGGCGTGTTTCACATTCATCCCAAACAAGGACCGGTGGTCGCGATTGAAGTGGAGGCGGGGGACCTGATTCGCGTGCCGCTCGGAACGCACCATTGGTTTGATCTGTGCTCCGACCGCTGTATACGCGCGATTCGCCTGTTCCAGGATCCTGCCGGCTGGACGCCGCACTACACCGGGAGCGGCGTCGATCAAGGGTACGAGCCGGTCTGCTTCGGGCCAATCTACTTTCCTGCTCGTCCGGCGGTCAGCTAGCGTTGGCCCTACCATCCGGCGGAAATTCGATTCAAGCGATTCTGCTGGACATCGAAGGCACAACCACTCCCATTGATTTCGTCTTCCGAACTTTGTTTCCCTTCGCTCGCCAGAGGTTGCAACAATTTCTGCGGGAGCATGGAAGCGAGCTGGGCATTCGCGAAGACGTTGATGCGCTGCGCCGGCAGCATCGTGTGGACGCGGCTGAACAACTAAATCCTCCGCCTTGGTCGGATGACCCTGCCGGCGCGGAGCTCGCGTCCGCGGCTGCCTATGGCGAATGGTTGATCGACCGCGACAGCAAGTGCTCCGCCTTGAAATCGCTGCAAGGAAAAATCTGGCAAGAGGGCTATCGAACCGGAGAATTGCGCGGCGAAGTGTATCCCGATGTGCCGGCGGCCCTGGCTCGCTGGTCGTGCCAGGGAAAGATTCTCGGTATTTTTTCTTCCGGAAGCGTGCTGGCGCAGAAGCTGCTTTTCGGAAGCACAGCCGCCGGAGATTTGACCCGCTTCCTACGCGCGTATTTTGACACCACCAGCGGCCCCAAGAATGCGCCGGAAAGTTATTCGCGGATTGCCAAGGCGCTCGCATTGGAGCTGCCGAACATTCTGTTCATTTCCGACGTGGCGAAAGAATTGGACGCGGCCCGTGATGCAGGCATGCAGACGGCGCTTTGTGTGCGGACGCCGTCCGCGGAGCGCCCAGCCGGCCCGCACCACGCAATCAATTCTTTCGAGGAAATATTTCCCGAAACGAGTCCGCCGTAGCAACTGCGCTCGCGACTCTGAGGCAAACTGCCGTCCTGCTTTTCAAAGAATACGGGTTTCGGTATAGACTTGCCGGGATTACGTCGCCTTCAAAACCTGGTTTTGAGTTCGGAGGAGGATTGCGATGAAGCTTCAGGCATTTGGCATCGTTCTCGTGGCGTTGGCGCTAGCCTTGATCCTGAACGTGGATGCCCACCCTCCGCAGCAAAAGAAAGGCCCTGAGAAATCTTCGAGTGCGACGCATTCGCGAGCCGGCATGCAGAAGCCCCTGAAACTTGTGGGCGCGATTCTGGTACCGGGCAATCCCCTTCGCTTTGACATCAGCTGGGTGGACCCAGCCCGCGGGAGGTACTACCTGGCGGAAGGCGGAAACGCCGCCGTGGACGTCATCGACGCCGAAAACAATTTGTACCTCGGAAGGATTTCCGGTTTCCACGGCTTGCCGGCAACGGACGACCCGTGCGGACGAATCGAAGGAATGGGGCCGAACGGCGTCGTGGTCACGCCTGACAACTATCTTTGGGCGGACGACGCGCACGGCACTGTGAAAGTGTTTGACCTTTCCAGCGCCAAGCCTCCCTTTACCGGCATGACTCCCGCCGCGACAATTTCCACGGGCGCGGTGTGCCGCGCCGACGAAATCGGCTTCGATCCGAAAGATCACGTCATCGTGGTGGGTAATCCGGAAGAACATCCGCCCTTTGCCACCATTATTTCTTCCGACGCGCCGTACGATGTCCTGAGCAAAATTCCTTTTCCCGACGCCAGCGGATTGGAGCAGCCGTTGTGGGACCCCGGATTGAAAGGCGGCCGGATGCTGCTCACGGTGCCGGGGAAGGGCGAGGGCTCCATGGTTGCGGTACTCGACCTGAGGAAGCCGAAGTCGCCAGTGGTGGAGACAACCTACTCGACGCCGAATTGCGGTTCGGGGCTGGCGCTTGGTCCATCGCAGCACCTGCTCGTTGGCTGCGGAGGCGGTAGGCCGCTCATCATATTGAATGCGCTGACGGGGAAAATAATCACGACGGTCGCGGATACGCACGGCGCGGACGAAGTCTGGTACAACCCGGGCAACAATCAATTCTATGCCCCGAGCGGCCAGAACCCCACGCCAACCCTCAGCGTCATCGATGCCGAGTCAGGCAAACTTCGTTACAATTTGCCCGCGGGCCCGGGCTCTCACTCCGTCGCGGCCTACAGCGGAAACAATCACGTATTCGTTCCCATCGCGATTCCGTCTCAGGCGTCTCCGGCGGATGCTTGCAATGTTCTTTTCGGTCTGCCCGAAAAACAGGGATGCATCGCCGTTTACGAGCCCGAGAAATGAGCCTGTCGTGCGCTTGAGTTGACTTTGAAGGAATCGATTTCAATTTCGAGCGGGCAGCACTGCGTATTTGGCAATCACAAATCCCATCGCTCCGCCAAAAAAAACATCACTCGGGAAGTGCTCGCTGCGCGAGATTCTCGAAAAGCAGATTGCTCCGGCCAATCCATACGCCACTATGGGTACCCATCGATGCTTCCGGTATCGCTGTGCGATAACGGTTGCGACAGCAGTCGCCGCAAATGCGTGCACCGAATAGAATCCCCCGGAATTAACCGGATTGTGCGACCCATTGAAAAAACTGTCCGAGTACGGCCCACTTCCAATGTAATTGAGCGGCAGCCTTCGTCCCGTAATCCCCTTGAACGGAATATCGAGCAGAAATCCGTCGGCCACCGCTTCACCAGCCAGTAGAGCCGTATCTTGCGCGTACGAATCCTTACGCAGCCAACCCACTCCATACATCGCGGCGGGTACAGCGGCAATGAACGCCGCTGTGTTTACGGCGCTGAGGCCACGATTGAATCCATTGAACCTCGTCGTCGTGCGAAACGTTGGCGCCGTATACGGATCCGAGGCCACGAGGGCCACGGTCCCTCCCAGCACGCCGACGGTTGGCCACCAGTGTTTTCCCTTGGCCAGCTCTTTCGGAAACAAAAAGATTTCTTTCTCGTCTTCCAGAATATTGCCGGGCAACTTGCGTACGGACACGTCACGGTATGTCGTGACGGAGCCTTGCTGTCCCACCGAAACATTCTGTGTTGAATCCGCTAGAGCAGGAGGACGGCTTTCTTGTCCGGAGGCAGTTCCGGCCTCAAGGCCGAGCAGAAGAGAAAGAGTCAAAAGAATGCGAAGCAGGCATCGCCTTGTCTGGTATTCCATACCGTCAGTGTATCCCAACGCTTGATTACACAACTCCGAAATTACTTCAACGCACGCGGAGATCCATCATTCGTTGTGTTTCGTGGAAATCGTGGTTTAGTAAGGCAGGATGGATCTCGATTCGCAAAATTCTCCGTCACGGGCCTGACGCGCGCCGCTGGCGAAACGTCGAATCGTCTCTAATGCTGCGCGTTCGCCATCTCCAAACCAATCGTGCGAAAGCTGCTGGTTCCTTTTATCCAGCCCGTATGGCCATCCACCTGAATTTGCAGCCACAGATTGTTCCAATCAAAGTAGACCATCTGCACTCCGTCAGGAGCGTTGTCGGCTGGTTTCAGGGAGGCAGGCGCCCAGGCCGCGAGAATCGTCACCAACTGAATTGAGGCCGGTTTCTCGATCGGATTGAGAGATTGCCACCACGTCACTATGTGGCCCGGCGCGATCCTGAACGCCGCTTTGGGTGAGCCATTGTCATGATTGTTGTACAGAACAATTCCGCCCGAGGCCGGAGAAGGCCCTGATTTATCCCGGCCGCGGGGAGGAAATGCGGAAAACGCAATCTGGTCCGGCATGATCTCGATGCGGTGAGCGGCCACATTAAAATCCAGCAGCACCGAAAACTGAAAGAAGCCTGCATCGAAGGTCCGCGAGAGCGCGATGCCCGTGCTCAGATGCGCGAAGCCATCCACGGCCACCAGGGGCGGCTGGAACGGCATCAGGCCTGCGGGCGTCGGATCAAAATAATAAATCAGATGCACGGGTTTCTGGCCGCTGCCGTGAATTTCGTCTTGAGAGGTATCGACGTCGAGAATCTCTCTGCCCGCATTGGCAATCGAGAAGATCCCCACATAGCTGAATGGATTCCCAGCAGGCGCGTCCTGAAAAAATTGCACTTCCCCGTCTTCGTTGCGAATCTCGAAGCGCTGCACCCCGCCGGATTCCGTCTTCTCGCAGAGCCCCGTTTCCGATGCAAGAATCAGTTCACCCTCTTGACTGCAAAATAGCTCGTAAGTGTGGCCGCTCGCTTTGATCGTTGCGCTGGAAGACGCTTGGGCGGGAACTCCCGAAAGAAGGGTGAGGAGAATGAGACTTGCGATCGGCATAGCCCACCTCCAGCAAGAATACTAACAACCACTGCTGGGCGTCGATGGCCATTTCAAATCGAATCGATCACGGCGACACGAGAGGCGCCGTGAAGTCAGCACTCGTTTCGTCGGTGACCCAGCATCAGATCGTCGAGATGCGAACACTCTCCGCGTTCCAAAAGTCTCAGAACTCCACGCGGATTTGAAAGGCGATCATTCGCGGCGTGCTGTCGCCGCCCAAACCAACGCCTAGTAATCCAGTTGGCGGAGACGTGGTGTATGTGATTGCTCCGAATCCCGGCAAGGTGGACGCCTTTCCGGGAATGCCGGCGAGCACCATGCTCGGAAGCGCAAAATTCGGGTGGTTGAAGACATTGAAAAATTGGGCGTCGAACCGCAGCTTCACTCGCTCGGTCACGCGGAACCACTTCGTGACGTAGAAGTCGCTCCAGAAGAATTGCGGGCCGCGCAAAGCGTTGCGGCCGAGGGTTCCAAATTGGCAATTCGCCGCCGTGTCGCCTCCGTTGCAAGCGCCCGTACCTGGATCCACAGTCGAAACAAATGCATTCGGATTCAGCCACTGAACCGTGCCCGGCTGTGTGACGCCGGGAATGAATTTATGGTCGTAGAGCGGCACGCCGGGAACGACGTTTGCGAATTGCGGCCCGCTGCCGTTCACAATGCCGTTTGCATTGGCGGAATACGGCGTGCTCAGCACAGAGAAGGGAAGCCCGCTATGCCAAAACACGGTTCCCGATACCTGCCAGCCATTCAGTGCGAAGCCAAGCGAGCGATTTTGGATCTTCAACGGCAATTGGTAGACATACTGCGCGTTGAGATTGTCGCGGATATCGTAGTCGCACGGGCCATAGTTCCGCGCCAGTTCTCCCGGGAGAGGCGAGAGAATTCCTCCCGCCGAGAACTGCAGGAACCCGCCGTTGGACACCGTGTCCATGCACCGGCTCCAGGTATAATTGATTTGTCCCATCAACCCGTGTCCGAGGCGCTTCATCGCCGTCAACTGCAGTCCGTCGTAATGGCTGTTTGCGCCGGTGGAAAATTGTGTCACCGCTCCGAATCGCGGATCGACCACGCCAGTTCGTTGTGGATCGACCGGGTTCACATAGGGGAACGGCGCAAAGCAGCCCGGGCAGACGGTTTGATAGCCGTTCACCTGCGTCAAATAAGGCTGGTTGACAGCTCGCGTTCCGACGTATTGCGCCTTGAGGCTTCCCGACGTTCCCAGTTCACGCTCTAAACCAAGACTCCACTCCATGAAATAAGGTGCGTGAAGTTTTCCATCCGGGACCGCCGTGATGGCGACCGGAGGAAGTGAAAGCAGGCCCTGTGTAAATCCTGAACTAAATGCCTGATTGGCGGCCACCGTCGCGTCAACCGCACTGTTGGGCACTCCCGGCGCAATGGCCCTCCCACCCACGGTTCCATTAAGTCCCCCCTGGAAAGTCTTGACGTAGGGTGGGTTGAAACCGACCACATCGGCGACGGTGCCAGGCAGGATGTCGCTGAAGATCCCGAAGCCGATACGCACCACGGTTTTGGGTTCAAATTGCCAGGCGACGGCCGTTCTGGGTTGCAATATCGCTACGGGCACCGAGGAAAACACGTTACCGAGACCGGTCTGGATCGCGGCGTTCAAGGGCTGATTCGCATCATGCGAGATGGAATTGAAAGATCCCTTCAGACGGGCGATTTGCTGATGCGGATTTAGCGGATTGGAATTCAATGTATCTCGTATCCCGAAGGTCCATGTCAGGTTCTTGGTGAGCTTCCAAGTGTCCTGAGCGTAGAGATCGAGATTGAGGAAGTTGAAGGGTTCGTTCGCGGACGTGGGAAAAGTCTTGGTCGCCGTCCATGCGATTCCATAGATGTATTGCTCCAGGGTGTTATAAGTCACAGTCGGGACCGTTCCCTGCCCAAAGTCATAGTCGTTCAGCCGAAAAATCCGGGTATTGGTCCCAAAGCGGAGTTCGTGCGCGCCATGGCTCCAGGCCAGATTGTCGTTGATAAACAAACGGGAAGCGCGCCTTCCCTGGACCCACGTGTTGTCAAGTCCCCCAACCGTCGTGAAAGCATTCGCCCCGGTGCCTTGCAGCACGACCGGAAAGGCGGCAAGAGTTTTCTGAAAATCCGCGGGCCCGAATAGGCTCCCATACCACGAAAATCCCGGGTTGAAGTAATTCACTAGATTCTGCGAAAAGACGTGGGTATATCCCGCCGCGATGGAGTACAGCGGTTGAGGAGAAAAGGAGTCGAACAGGGAATTGATCGGATCGGTGAAAGCAGCTTGCACGCCGGTATCGGTCTGAACGCGAAACCAGGTTGTATTATTCTCATTGACGTTGTAATCGATTCGAAGTGTCTGTATCTGTTCATGATCGTCGCTTGAATGCGAGACGCTCTGACTGTTGGCGCAACCCTTTCCATCCGGTGGATTGCCAGCCGCCTGGCTGCCATCTTCATTCAAGGGGCAGCCAAGGACAGCAGTTGACGTCCCGCTCACGTTTCCGTAGAGATTGAACATTTTTTGATAGAACTTCACCGCCTGAATGGGCGCGGCGGGGTAAATGGTACCGGTCAGAGGGCCCGTCCCGCCGGACGAGAGCTTATTAATGACATAGGCTTGAAATAAAGGGGTCGGCACGACGGTGGGCGTGACGATCGGAAGCGCGATGCGAACCCATTCGCTATCGAAGAAAAAGAACAATTTATCGTGAATAATCGGGCCGCCCAAACTACCCCCAAAATGATTCACTGTGGCTCCCGGCTTCTGCCGCCCCGGTACCGCGTTTGTGAAATAGTCGGCTGCGTTCAATCTCGAGCCGTTCCACAACTCGTAGAGATTTCCGTGGAACCGATTGGAGCCGGACTTGGTAACGTAGTCGACCTGGGACGCTCCATACCGTCCTTGATCGACGGCGTAGGAAAGCGTATTGACCGTTACTTCCGAGATCGAATTCAGCCCGAGGACAAGGTTTGTCGAGAGTCCGCTGTTCAGATTCGTCAGCGGGTCGTTTGTCTCCAATCCATCGACGACGTACCCGTTCGAGAGAGCGGGCAATCCATTGAACTCCACGTTGCCGTATCCATTCGTTCCGCCGACGAAGTCATTGCTGCTGCCTGCCGTATTAATGAGCGCGCCCGCGGCAAACTGAAGAGGGTAGGTCAAGTCGCCGCCGGGATTCGGAAGGTTTTCCAGGGCGGGCGCGCTGAGCGTCGTTGATGTATTGGCATTCTCGGGGCTGAGAATCACCGCTTCGCCGCTCACTTCAATGTTTTCTCTGGCTTGGGCGATCTTGAGCATGAAATCGACAGACTGCTTCTGGCCCAGGCTGGAAGTTACAGCGTCATTCTGCTGTGGCTCGAAGCCCTGTGCTTCCACTCTGACCGTGTACGTGCCCGGCTTCAGCTGCGGAAAGTTGAATCGGCCCGAGTCGTCGGTCGTAGCAGTTCGCTGCAGCCCGGTCCCCGTGTCATGGATCGTCACCGTGGCGCCGGGCACCGCCGCGCCGCTCGCGTCGCTCACCTGCCCGACAATCGCGCTCGTCGTTTCCCCCTGCGCGAATGCCTTCACTGAAAACCATGGAAGAATTAAAACGATGACACCGGCGAGAATCAGCTTCGAGAAAGTGGCGTGCGTCCTCGATGTGGAATCTCGCGATTTCACATCGGCGGACGTTCGAGCATTTGTTGCGGGAATCACTATTAATTCCGGTTCAGATTTGTTAACCAGAACTAGCGGCATATATTAACTCAGTTTAATAAGAAGTGTGAATTATAGTTTACGCTGAAGTTCCTAAAGCTCTACTTCCTGTGGCGCCAGCGTCTCGCCGGCGATTTGTCCGCTCTCAGGCTCGGTCGGCCAAAGGCTCGAACAGAAAAATGAAAAGCTCGATCGAGAGTCAGGTGTTAGAATGCGAATCTGATTCAGGGCGGGCACGCGCTTTGAAACTCAAAGTCCAACTTGGGCGTCTTAATTTTAGCTTCGACGATTCCCTCGAGTATGGATGATTGGGGTATCAGGTCCCCCCTGATTGCGCGCCTGGCCGGCAGTTGGATCAGCCGCTTGAGTTGCCCATAGATGAAAAAGGAGCCTTTGATAATGTCGAGTAAACATGAAGATGTCATGCGATCGGCAAGAATTTGCCTGGGGTTCGGATTGCTGGCTTGTTTCCTCGCGGCCGTCCCCGCCGCGTTTGCGCAATATCCCTCGCAATCCCAGGTCGGCAAGGACGGCACCGCGGTCCTGTTGGCAGACTACGCGAATCCGCCGATTTCCAACGCGACGCACTCCGGCGCGAATTCATCGGCCATCGATTACAAGTTGCAACTCGGCCGCGTCTCCTCCATGAGGCCGGAGCCGGCAAACGCCCCGCTGGCCGCCTCGCGCATTTTCGTAAACGACCAGAGCGGTACGCTCTACATCCTCGATACGGCGGCGAAAAAATTCACGCCCTACATCAAATTCACGGATGTGTTCCCGAAATTCGCATCCGACAAGGGCAACGCCACTGGAATTGTCTCCATCACCTTCGATCCAGCCTACGCAAAAAATGGAAAATTCTATACCGTACACACGGAGAATCCCGAATTGCCCGGATCCGCGACGCCGGTCAACACGCAGCTCTCCAGCTTGAATCTCACCGGCTATACCACAACAGATCCGGTGAATCCGCCCGCGGGCCCGGTCCACCTCGAGTCGGTCCTGGTGGAATGGACGGATAGCAACATTCGCAACGCCACCTTTGAAGGCACTGCCCGTGAACTGTTACGGGTCGGGTACGACCGCAACCATCCCATGGACGATACGATCTTCGATCCTCTTGCCAAGCCCGGCAGCGCCGATTACGGCAATCTTTACATCGGCATGGGAGACGGCGCCCAGGGAGAAACGCCCGGCCCCTCGCACACCATTCCGCAGCAGCTCAATTCTCTGCTGGGAAAAATCTTGCGGATCACTCCGGACATTACCTTGCGTCCCAAGGACATGCTCAGTCCCAACGGCCGTTACCGCATTCCCTCCACCGGGCCGGACCCCAACCCATTCTTGAATGTGTTGGGCGCGCGCCCCGAAGTTTACGCCTACGGTCTGCGGCACCCGCACCGTTTCGATTGGGACGCGGCTTCCAAGACTTTCCTGGTCATAGATATCGGCCTGCACTATTGGGAAGAGGTCGACATCGTCGCCAAGGGCGCCAATTACGGATATCCGGAGCGTGAAGGCAACGAACAGCTTTTTGTGGACGACGCGGGAAAGACCGGCAGCCTGGAGAATCCGCCCGTCGCTTTCCCCGATCGCGACCTCCTGCACGTGGACGGAATCGAAGAGCCGGTCGTGCCCATCTATCCGGCCGCCGTTTACAGCCATTGGGAGGGCGACTCGATCGGCAGCGGCTTCGTGTACCGCGGAAAGCTGATGCCGCAGATGCGTGGTAAATTTATTTTTAATGACATGACCACCGGGCGGATTTTTTACGTCGATCTCGCCGAAATGATCGCCACGCGCGGGCAGCGCAATCATCAGGCGCAAATTCACGAATTGCAAATCATGTATAAGAATCCGAATGACGCTTCCAGCCAAACCGCTGCAAAGCGCCGGATGTTTGACATCGTCGCCCAAACCTACGCGCAAAAGGGAGGAACCCCTGCTCAGGATCGCGTGCTGCCCGGAGCGGCCGCGGCGACAACCGGATGGCGGGACCCCGACCACAAACAACCGAAAGCCGATCCGGAGGGCGTTCCCTACGGCGGCGGCCGCGCGGACATCCGCATCGCCATGGGTGGCGACGGCGAGGCCTACGTTTTGAGCAAGTCCGACGGCATGATCCGGAAAATGACGGCGGTGGTTACTCCGCCTCCCGCTGCGAAATAATCTGCGGCGCGGCAGGAGTCATCACATTGCGTTCGCGCCTTGCGTCTCGCCCGGGAACGCCATTCTCCTGAATGGCGTCGCGCGTACCGCCAATAGGGAGATTGGCGTTCCCGGGTTTTAACCCCTACGGTTTCATCTAACCTTCCATTATTGCGTCGCAAACCGCATGTTGGCGCCGCGAAACACGTCCTGCGTCTCCGTGCAACCAGGGCGCATAAGCGGTATCATATAAGCGAGGGATATGGGTTGATGCCGCATGGGGTTCTGATTTTTTTTGGTCTTCTTGTCGCTATCGCTGGTCTCTCCTTGGCTTTTCTTTCGCAGCGCTATTGGTTTGCGCGGGCGTGGAGATTCGCGGGGCGGATCAATCGGCCGGCATTGCGTAAAGCGATCCGCGGCGCGCTGATGGCGGCGCTTGCGGCGATCGCCGTTGCGGCGTTCGCGGCTGTGGGCAGGAACATGCGCGGGATCGTCTCTCGCGGCTCGTGGTGGACGGCGCTATTCGGTTTGTGGCTGACCAGCTCCATTTTTTCCTACCTGTTCATCAAAATTATCGCAGGCGCGGAATGGTTGTGGCGGCGGTTGCGGACATCTTCCGCAGTTAAGCCCGCGGTTCCGGCCGCATCGCCGGCGCTGGCGGTGGGCGGCGCTCACACAGAAAGCATCAATCATTCCCGGCGCTATTTTTTTCAAGCCGCCGGAGTGATCGCGGGCGCGGTGCCGTTTGTGAGCGCGTCCTACGGTTTTGTGGCGGAGCGATTCCGGTTCGATGTGCGCGAAGTCGAAATTCCTGTCGCCAATCTTCCCCCCGCTCTCGACGGGCTGCGCATCGCGCAACTGAGCGACATTCATATCGGGTCGTACATGCCCGTCGCGCAGGTGCGCCGTGCCGTGGGCATGGCCAATGAATTGGGCGGCAATGTTATCGTTGTCACCGGCGATTTTCTGACCAGCAGGACGGACCCGCTCGAAGATTGCATTGCCGAACTTTCCCATCTGCGCGCGCCGCTGGGCGTCTGGGGCTGTAACGGAAACCACGAGATCTATGCCCGAGCGGAGCAGAAGTCCGCGGAACTTTTTCAAAAATTCGGGATGAAGCTGCTCCGCCACGAACGCGCCGAACTGCGCTGGCAGGGAAGCGCATTCAACTTGCTCGGTGTGGACTACCAGCGCCAGCGGGACACCGAAGGGAACCGCCTGCCGATGCTGGCCGGCGTGGCAACGCTCGTCCGCCGCGACATCCCCAATATTTTGCTCTCGCACAATCCCAATTCGTTTCCCCGCGCCGCCGAATTGGGCATCGAACTTTCTCTTGCCGGACACACGCACGGCGGCCAGGTGCGCGTGGAAATTCTCGATCATCGCTGGAGCCCGGCGCAGTTTCTGACGCCCTATGTCGCGGGCCTTTACCAGCGGCCTCTTCATGCCCCGTCTGATTTAGAAGACAATGAAATTCCTGCTACCCAATCGGCCGCCGGCCTGCAATCTCCCGCCTCCAGCATCTATGTCAATCGCGGCCTCGGCACGATCGGCGCCCCCGTCCGCCTCGGCGTCCCCCCGGAAATCACGCTCATCACCCTGCGTCGCGCGGCTTAAGTGGCACAGGCTTCAGCCTGTGTGGTTTTATCCGCGGCGAAAATCAAACCCCACACAGGCTGAAGCGTGTGCCACTCGCGTCGCGGTTGCCGTGTGCGCACGGCGGTGCGATAATTCGGCGTCGAGAGAGACGCTCCGCGAGCGGAGACTCTTCAGGGGGAACGATGGCAGTGCGAGACGCTTGGATCGAGAAGCGGTTGGCGGAAACGGCGGCGGCCAACGGCACAAGAAATGTGTCGCAGATGCACTACGCGCGCAAAGGCGTGGTTACGGAAGAGATGGACTACGTGGCGCAGCGCGAAAAGATCGCGCCGGAACTGGTGCGCAGCGAAGTGGCGCGCGGCCGCGCCATCATTCCCGCGAACATCCACCACAAGGCGCTGGAGCCGATGGGCATCGGCATCGCCTTCAAGTGCAAGATCAACTCGAACATCGGGAACTCTGCGACGACCTCGCACATCGACGAAGAGCTGAAGAAGCTGCATCACTCGGTGCACTACGGCGCGGACACGGTGATGGACTTGTCGACGGGCGGGGACATTCCGACGATACGCAAAGCGATCATCGCGGCGTCGCCGGTGCCGATCGGGACGGTGCCGATTTACGAAGCGCTGTCGCGGGTGAAGCGCACGGAAGACCTGAGCATCGGCCTGATGCTGGAAGTGATCGAGGAGCAGGCCGAGCAGGGCGTGGATTACATGACGATCCACGCGGGTGTGCTGCGCGAATTTGTACCGCTGGTGCGGAACCGCATCACGGGGATCGTGAGCCGCGGCGGGGCTTTGCTGGCGCACTGGATGAACACGCACAAGCAGGAAAATTTCCTGTACGAGAATTTCGAGGTGATCTGCAAGATTTTCAAGAAGCACGACGTGAGTTTTTCGCTGGGCGACGGCCTCAGGCCGGGATGCCTCGCGGACGCGAGCGACGCGGCGCAATTTGCGGAGTTGAAAGTGCTGGGCGAGTTGACGAAGAAAGCGTGGGAGCACGACGTGCAGGTGATGATCGAAGGTCCCGGGCACATCCCGATGGATCAGATCGAGCTGCAGGTGAAAAAGGAAATGGATCTGTGCCACGAAGCTCCGTTCTACACGCTGGGTCCCTTGGTGATCGACATCGCTCCGGGGTACGACCACATCACGAGCGCGATCGGAGCGGCGATGATCGGCTGGCACGGGGCGTCCATGCTGTGCTACGTGACGCCGAAGGAGCATCTGGGCTTGCCGAATGCGGAGGATGTGAAGCAGGGCGTGATCGCCTACAAGATCGCGGCGCACGCGGCGGACGTGGCGCGGCACCGCCCGGGCGCGCGGGACCGCGACGATGCGTTGTCCTACGCGCGTTTCCTGTTCGACTGGAACAAGCAGTTCGAGTTGTCGCTCGATCCGGCGACGGCGAAGGCCATGCA
>Ga0210384_10001042_pt1 | contig 39593 bp, 37 predicted proteins | sample IncBWH2MmetaG_FD_160574 | JGI IMG/M metagenome (GOLD analysis project Ga0210384, IMG submission 160574) | Forest soil microbial communities from Barre Woods Harvard Forest LTER site, Petersham, Massachusetts, United States - Inc-BW-H-2-M | ecosystem: Environmental > Terrestrial > Soil >...
ACCCTCCACCGCCAAAAGGCGGACTTCGGCGGGTAAACTTGAGAGGCCCCGTAATCGAGCATCTTAATTCCTGCCTTCCTTCCCTTTTTTTCTGCTTTTTTTGCTTCAGGGTGCGGTCTGATCCCCCAAGCTCCCTTGCCGGGGACTTGGGCGGCCCTGTTTTGCGGGGAACTTCTCAGCAGCACTGTGAAACTGACTACGAAATCAGGTTAGCACGCCGTGGAAAAATTGGAACTGACCTGAATACCAAAGAAAGGACAGCTGTCCTTGCGTACCCAATTCCGAGTGGAAGGAGAGAATCGTCAAGAGCAAGAAAAACCCGCACCCTTGAAAATCACAAGGGCGCGGGACCCTTCAATTTTCAGGGATGGCGGGAATTGACTTCGTGTGTTTGTAGAGGACTGCGGTGGGAAGGACGTGCCACCGGCCCGAGCCACATCAATGCTGCTTGCCTAACGCCGGCGTGGGCTCAACGACTCTTTCGTCCAAGGGATAACCGAGTTCGCGCCACGCCGCGAGACCACCGGCCAGCGGCCTCACGCGAAGGATCCCTTGCTTTCGCAGAAGCAGCGCCACACGGGCGCTGGTAGCTTCGCTTGGTCAAGTGCAGTAGAGAACGATGTCGCGGTCGCGCGAAATCAGTTCGTGATGCTGTTCGATTTCCTTGGGGTCGAAGTGCAGTGCGCCGGGAACCGTCTGCGGGTCGGCCGCGAAGTCGATCGCGTGACGCAGGTCGACGACCTGGATGTCTTCCCCGGCATCGAGCTTTTTCTTCAGTTCCTCCGGCTCAATTCGCGCGATCCAAAGCTCGCGCAGGAATTTCCGCCGCTGAAAATACTTCCACGCGATGTAAGCCACCAGGCCGCCTGCGAGCAGAACCAGCAATGAAGCACCGAGCCGCAAGGCGTACAGAGCCACCGTCTCCAGCTGCTTGCTGAATACGAACCCCAATCCCACGTAGGCGCCGACCCAAAAAAATGCGCCGAGTGCGTCGAACGGCAGGAAGCGGCGAATCCGCATACGGAAAATACCCGCCAGCGGTGCCGCGGCAAGGTTGAGTCCCGGAACGAACTTCGAGATCAAGAGGGACTTCGCTCCGTAGCGCATGAAAATATCTTCGGTGTTTCGCACGCAGGAGTCAGGCTCGAGTGAGAGGCGGCAAATCCAGCCGAGAACAGCGATTCCGCGGCGGCGTCCAATCTGAAACCATAGAAAATCACTGAACATGCATGCGAGTACGGGCAAAGCGACAACGGCAGCGAGATTCAGATGGCCGCCTCCTGCCAGCGCGCCGGCGGCAAGCAGGAGGGGAAGGCCGGGCAATGGAAGCCCTAGTTGCTGGACCAATATCCAAAGGAAAAGAACCGGGTACCTGTAGAGAACGAGGAAGTGAACCCAAGAGCTCATGACCGGCGGTGCCTCTCGGCGGCGGAGTTGCTGAGCGAAGCGATTGGCCGCGGATGTTAGCATGTCCGCCAATCGAGCGCGAGCGGCGGGCTTGACCTCTCGGCAAGGTGCGGGAGCCGGCGCTGGCGCGATTAAAGAAGGCGTGTGGGAATAACTATTTTTATGCGGGACTGCGAACGAAGGTGAGGTCGAGTCAGAAAGGCGCACTCCAAGGAGGGTGGCGTCCCGGTCGAGTGCGGATTACACGGCGCCGCCCCTACAAAAGTGAACGAGGGGCAAAGAGGCCTGAATGCCCAGCGCCTGAGTAACGCGCTTACCGAAAAACTTAGATCTGAAGTTCTGGCGTAGACTTTCGACCGCCTCTATTCGGCCGAATGTCCGTTTCCATTTCCGCCGGGAGTGAAAGGCCTGACTTCGTCGCCACGGCGCAATTGTTCAATGAGGCGTGCGTGAATATCCGCCCGCTCTTTGTAGACGGCGCTCATAAGAGCTAAGTCTTGCCGGTTTTTATCCGAAGCGTGTTGGCAGAGGCTTTCGCAGTGCGCCGCTGCCTTCTCCCACCACTTAGCATTTTGCTCGAGAATTTCGAGAATCGATTCTGAGGTTCTCATGCCTTGCTCCCAGGGGACGGGTCGGGAGGGATTGTACGTCCACGTCAAAAGCCATGAGCGTACGGTACCGTACAACGCATGCCTATGTGGGCTATCCGACAAAGCGAACAGCGGGAATCGGAAAAATCACCACCTGCCGAACAGTGCCTGATGCGGTTACTGGAGAGGTAGGGTCCTTGCACGGATCGATTAGAACGAGGCTAACTCCCGCAAAATCAGCACAAACGTCATTTCTAATCGTCGCTGATTTCGCGTTTTGGGATTCACGTTTTTCGCGGCCCTCCGCGGTGGACATCTTTCTCCCGCAAGGCTAAACTTGATGCCAGCGAAATCGGGAGGCCGTTCTCCCGCAGCAGATTTTTCTTCCTTTTTACAGGGATTCTGCAATCGGACGGCAACTCAATCATTTTTCCGGCATCTCTTAGGATTGCCTATGCTGACTTTTGTTTCGTCCGATTGGGTCGAGCAGCGCCTCGACTCGCCTGATTTCCAGGTGCTCGACCCGCGCTCGTCGATCCGTTATATGGCGGGGCATCCGCGGAACGCGATCAATGTATCGGTCGCGAAGGCGCGCGATTCGAACGGAAGCATCTTTTCGGCTGCAGATTTGGCGCGCTGGCTTGGCACTTGCGGCGTCGACGACCGCCGCGCTCCGGTGATCTACGACAATTCGGATGGACGCAACGCCGCATTGCTCGCGTGGATGTTGATGTATCTGGGGCGTACCGACGTGCATCTGATGAGCTCCTTCTGGGAGCGCTGGGTGTCCGACGGCCGCGAGGCTTTCTATCGACCTGTGAAAGCGGTGCCGCAAACTTTTACCGCGCGCGTTCGTCGCGAGCTGCGGCGAACCACCAGTGAAGTGCGTGAAGACGTGCAAGAAGGCGCGCCAGGCCGCGCGAATTTCAAGCTGGTCGACCTTCGCAGCCGCGACGAATTCGCAGGGAAGCTGGAATCCGATCCGCGACCCGGCCACATTCCCGGCGCCGTGAATATCGTGTGGCAGGAACTGGCGGGTAAAGACGGGAATCCGCTCGCCCCGCCGGCGCAGATCGAGCAGCTTTTCGCGGCTCAAGGCGTAGGCCCGCAGGATCGCGTGGTTGCCTATTGCAAGACAGGATTGCGCGCGGCGCTCGGTTTTCTAGCGCTCGCGCAGATGGGGCGCGATGTGGCGTTATACGACGGTTCTTACGCGGAGTGGGCGCAAAGCGGCCTGCCCGTGGAACGAGCATCGACTGAATGAAACGGAGAGTGAGATGACACAACAGCAATTGTTCCCGGTGACCGTGGTCGGAAGCTGGCCGCGGCCGCCTTATCTGATTCAAGCGCTGCGGCGCCGGCAGGCCGGCGAGATTACGTTTGAGGAATTTCAAAAGGTGGCGGACCAGGCTGTTCTGGAAGCGTTGCGCCTGCAGGAAGAAGCCGGCGTCGACATCGTGACCGACGGCGAGCAGCGGCGCGACAATTTCTATTCGTTCGTGGTTGAAAAACTCGGCGGCATGAAGCTGATGAAAGTTTCGCAGCTCATGGACTACATGAAAGATCGCGCGCGATACGAAGAAGTTCTCCGGGCGCTCGACGTGCCGGCGTTCGCGATTAAGAGTCCCATCGTCGTCGAACGGCTGACTGAGAAGAACGGCCTAGCGCTGGACGAAATGGATTTTTTGAAGAAAAACACAAAGCGGCAGATCAAGATTCCCCTGCCCGGCCCGTACATGTTGACGCGCGCCGCCTATTTCGAAGGATTATCCGACAAAGCCTACGCCACGCCGGAAGAGCTTGCCGCCGACGTGATTAAAATTCTGCGAAAGGAAATTCTGGCGCTGAAAGCGCGCGGCGTCGATTTCATCCAACTTGATGAACCCACTTTGAGCCAGATCATTTACGGAGCCGAGAGCACCGAAACCTTCATGTGCGCCGCGCTGCCGAATCGCCGCGACCCAATGGAGGAGCTTTCGCTTGCGGTGAAGTGGATGAACGAAACCGTGGCGGGGATCGACGGCGTGCGGTTCGGCGTCCACGTGTGCCGCGGAAACTGGAGCCGGCGCGAAGAAGTGCTGCTCAAAGGCAACTACGGGCCGATGCTGCCGCACTTGATGGAGATGAACATCGACCAACTCGTTCTAGAATTTGCGACGCCGCGCGCGGGCGAACTCGAAGTGTTCAAGGAATATCGCAACGAGAAGGAAATCGGCTTCGGCGTGGTGAATCCGCGGACGGACGCGATCGAAACGCCCGAGGAAATCGTCGCGCGGGTGAGGAAGCTCGCCGCGTTCTACGACCCCGAGAAGATTTTCTTGAATCCCGACTGCGGTTTCGGTACTTTCGCCGAGCGCAACGTGAATACCGCGGAAGTAGCCACGCAGAAAATGAGGTCGATTGCGAAGGCCGCCACGCAACTGCGGGCTGACTTCAAGAACACGCGCAGCGAATCGGCGCACTCAAACTGACCAGGAATCCGCGAAGCGAAAAAGGAGACTCCCATGGGACAAGAAGCGCAACCCGCACCCGAGAAATTGAACGGCCTGCATCCAAAGAAAATCGAAGAGATCATGATCTCGATGAATCAGCCCGAAGTCCTCAAGGAAGTTTCAGGGCCGTGGAAGTCCCGCATCGTTTGGCAGGATGGCTTTCGCGTGAAGGCTTACATGCGCAATCACGCGGTCGAGATGGACGAGCCCGGCGCGCTCGACGCTTCCGATAAAGCAGCGAGCGCGCACGAACAGCTGCTATCCGCGGTGGGCTCATGCCTCGCCGTGGGATTCGTTCTCAACGCCACGCGCCGCGGCATTCGGATTCACGACATGGAAATCGCCCTCGAAGCTCACTTCGACAACATCCTGAAATGGGCGGGACAGTGCGATACGGGCAATCCCGGTTATCGCGGCATAACCGCCAAACTGTTCGTGAAAGCCGATGCGGACGAGGCCACGCTACGGGAACTGTGGAAGTTAGCGTACGAGGGGTCGCCGGTGACGCAGTCGGTTGTCCGCGGCACGCCTGTAACGGCGGAGTTCGGCGCCCTCTAAGTCGCTTGGTGCGCTGCCGTACCATTTGGGTTTTGTCTCCGTAGCCCGGCAGCGCCCTTGACGGCTGCCCCGAAATCTGTAAACTGCAGTTTCGGCAATGGCGACCCAGCCCAACCCGCTGCCCAGCACTCCCGTCGCGGTAGACGACGCGCTGCACGATTTCGAATATCCGCAGCGCGAGGCGGCTTTTTTTTATGGCCTGTTCTTGCGCGGCCATTCGCCGGAGGAACTTCGCCGCGATATTTCGGTTCCCGCAGCCGTGCTAGCCAAATGGGACAAGGAGACGATGCGCGCGCCGCAACTTCGTCCGTTGCTCGAGCGCATCTTGCGCTATCGCCAGCACGTCCTGGCCATCTTCGAAAATCTGATCGGCCACGATTCCGCCACGCAGAAGCTTCAGTAGCTTCTCACCGCGCGCGTTGACTCCGCTCGACGGCTCGTTTACACTTTTTCAGTTTGCCACTCGGGCTCGCTTCGCGAGCGTGTCCGCTACTCCCCGGTAGCTCAACGGTAGAGCATTCGGCTGTTAACCGAAGGGTTGCTAGTTCGAATCTAGCCCGGGGAGCCATCTTCTTTATTTATCAGTGAGTTGAAGCGCGCGAAAACGTTCGGTTCGTAACCAAAGGCTCGGCCGCGCCTACAATAGCGAGAGTGACGCGCCTGCTCCGTGAGCAGCGGCGCTACAAGCCAGCACTTGCAGCGCGAGCGGCATTCGTTACGGCTTAGATAGCTTGGGTGACCGCATCCGCTCGATCTTCCGACCAGCTCTTACGGTAAACATTATGGGTCACGTCGATATTCGACGTGACCCATGTTGTCCCGCACAATCTCCGGCCTTGCGCCTTCGCGCAGCATATGGCTGGAATGCGGAAGCTCCGAAAATAACCTTATTGCGCCAATCGGCCGAGTCCGAATCTCCGCAAAAGCTGTCGGTTAACATTCGCGGGCAAATTGGATTTCGGGTGTGTGGGTGCGACATCTGCAACCGACCTGTCTATTCTTTCGTTTACAGGGGTTGCCAGAAAGGCGTGGATGTCGCCGGCATGCGGCCCGCTGAGTACGATTGCCATGCCGGAGATTTGTCCGCGCTCGTTGATCTTATTGCCCATGACGGGGAAGAGGTTGGAACTGGCGGGAAACAGCGTGTCAAGGTCGGTCAGCACGTTGTCCTGCCAGATGAACGCATGGGACCAGTTGAAGTGGGCGTCCAGCGAGCTTCCCACCACTTGGCCGCGGTCGTTGATGCCCGAGGCGAAGGCGGCAGCATCTCCGAGCGGAAGGTCGATTTTTGTGACTGGGCCGTCCGCGCCGTTCAGCCAAACCCCGGCAAGGAAGGTTGAGCCGTCAGCACTGCCGATTTGCCCGGAAATTTGGCCCCGGTTGTTAATGCCCTGGGCGAGAGCGCCATTTCCGAGATCAGCAAGTATGGAGATACTGTTGTTTTTCCACGATGCGCCATGAACCGCCGTGGTGCAGTTTCCCGAGTAGCCTACGGCTTGGCCTTCATCGTTGATCCAGAATGCGAACCCGTCTACGTCGCCACTCACTAGAGGAAGAGGTTTGGCAGTCCCTTTTTCCCATATCGCTGGCAGCGCAATCTGATCATTGGTTGTGCCGGCCGGGCATGTTGTGTCCAGGGAGCCGTTCTCCGCAAATCCTACGATTTGTCCACGGTTATTGATCGCGCTCGCCTCCCCGTTATTTCCGCCGAGCGTCGGGAGAGCGCTCATGCGGCCGAGCTGCCAAAGAAACGGGCGACACGTATGGTGTGTGCCGATGCCGCAAATGTCTTCGCCGTTCGGGTCTAGCGAAGCCGTTTCGGAAAAACCCACCGTCTCCCCAAAATCGTTGATCTCGCCCCAGTTGCTTGAAGTGTTCGTTCCTCCCAGCGTGCCGAGGTCGAGCTTGAATCCGTCGATGTCTATAAATATGCGTGAGCTTAGAAGCATCCCAAACAAGCTATCCTGCTGCCCCGGTGGCAGGTTCTGAGCCATGACCTCCGTCCAGCCTTCATTATTGAGGGACATGGCACACCCCAAAATGTCCTTCCCCTCAGTCCCCAAATCGGTAACTTTGTAGCTCGTTTGAGCGATCGCATCACTGAAGCAACCCAGAACAATCATCGCAACCCACGGCATCCAGAAATTCCGCAACCGTCGTAGTGCGCTCATATCGTCTCCTTTTCGTCCGAGTAAAGTCTCAGTGCTGAGATGACTGCCGATTTACGTCAGGTACCACTCGGCGCTCTGACAGCTCGTGTGCAATTGAGAGCAGAATTGGCTCACAACTGCACAAATTCCTGCTGAGTCGGAACTGAGGAAGCATGTGGTGCTCCACGTTCACAACGATTACGCGACACAACAGGCCCAACACTTCAGAGTTCGAAAACGAGTGGCGGACTAACAAAATTCTGGGACGATCCCAAAACGGGTAGAGCGACTGTTTCTCCAACTTTTCATGCACTCTGGCGAGAAGTTATGAAATTCGAGAACGTCAGCAGCCAAAAATCATGCCTCACGATTATGATTGACTTCAATGATTAACGTACATACCGGTCGGTATGTTGTGAAGTCAAGAGAAGAAGCCAATCTAACAATCGGGTGGGGCAACACTACGAGCCATGATCACCAGGGCCTGCCTACCCAATTCGCGACGGAACGCACGAGGGGTTTTCATATTGTTGAGCGCGCGTTAGATGTCTCTTGACGCTCCGATAGTTACCATACATGCTGATCGGTATGTTGGCGGCACGCAAGAATTCGAAACGTAGAGGCAGGCCGCGTGATCCTGAGCGCACGCGGGAGCGCTTGCTGCAAGCGGCATCTCGCGAGATCTACAGATCGGGTTTCCAGAGTGCAAGCCTGGACACAATTCTGTACTCTGCCGGCGTCACCAAGGGAGCGCTGTACCACCACTTCAAAAACAAGGAAGCTTTGGGATATGCCGTGGTCGAAGAGGTCATCTCCCCGGACGTCCGCGGCACATGGGTGCGGCCTTTGCAGAGCGTCAAGGATCCCATCGACACTTTGATCGGCATTGTTCAAGAGTTATCCGTTCGGCCCAAGGATGTATGCGGCGGTTGTCAACTGAACAATCTCGCGCAGGAAATGTCTCCTCTTGACGCGGGATTCCGGAAGCGGCTGGAGACAATCTTCGATGCCTGGCGGGAGGCCACCGCGTCCGTTTTGCGAGAGGGCCAGACCCACGGAAGCGTTCGCCGCAACGTGGAACCCGCTGACGCCGCCGGCTTACTGATTGCGATGGTCGAAGGCTATGCCTCGCTGGCCAAGAATGCTCAGGACCCGAAAGTGATAAAGGCGGGGATCAAAAATATCGTGGGCTGGCTGCGGTCTCTGCGCGCGCCGGGCAACCGCAAGCGAGGTTGATCGCATCGGTGTCTCAAGGTGCCGGCACTGTTACGTACCAACCGGTTCGTATGGTCAGATAGTAAGCATCGCGATCCGGCAAAGCGCTTCAAACTACTTTCCGAAAAAGGAGAACGAGCAATGACAAGGACCGCAGTGTCGCGAAGAAATCTGCTCGCTACGGGAGCCTGCGCGCTAGCTGGTGCCGTGAGCCTGCCGGGACTGGCAAGTGCCAGCGCAGTGGGAGGACAGAATTTAACGACCGAGGAGGTAATCCGGAAGTGGTATGCAGGCTGGGGGCAGAAAGACTGGGGCCCACTGGATAGCCTGCTCGCCGATGACTTCACCTTTTCAAGCGCGGCCGGCGACGATCACATCAGCAAGAGCGCTTTCAAAAAGCAATGCTGGGAAACACAGATCAATTTCATTGGGCATTTTGACCTGGAGCGAGTCGCCACTGGCCCGGACGATGCTTTTGTGAAGTACCTTTGCTACACCACGAACGGTAAATCGCTACGGAACGTGGAGTATCTCCGAATCAAGAACGGAAAGTTGCAATCCATTGAGTGTTATTTCGGCGCGCAATCCAGTTTTCCGTCAGCAGTGAGCAATGGGCAGAAGTAAACTTGCTTCGGGTACCAGGAAGTCGAAACGAGAGAGCAAGGGGTTCCATCGTGAGCGCCCGCGAAATTCAGGATCAGAAGACGATCGCACGTGAGATGGTTGTTCAACAACCTGCTCACGCTAATGCGGACGTTTCGGCTAGCCCGTTGCGGGAAGCTACGATTTGCTCCGCCAAGAGTAGCCGGGATTACACTCTTGAATCGACAGCGGACGGGTTCTGCGAAGCTGCAGATACATCATTGGTTCCCGTAATCCGAGTTGATGCAAACCTCATGCGAGTCCTGCGGCAGTTGGAGGTTATAGCAAAACGACAGACGCCACGAATCGCGTTCAAGGCAAAGGGTAGCATCCTATTCCTGGATTTAGCCGACATCTTGGCAGTACAAGCCGAAGGTAATTACGTTTCGTTGCGGCACCGAACTAATCCCTATTTGGTGCATGAGTCCCTGTCGTCCATGGCGGAGAAGCTCAAACCCTACGGTTTTATTCGCATCCACCGCTCGGTCGTCGTGAATATTTCGGCCGTGGAGAAGATCCAACCTTTACCGACGGGGGAGTACAGGCTGCGTGTAAAAGGTGGGAAAGAATACTTGGTAACGCGTACACACAGACACAACCTCAGAGATCTGGCTCAACTATGGGTCGGCTCAGAGCGGCTTTGCGGATAAACAGGCCGGGAGCCGCTCTTCCTCCAGCCCTGTTAAGAACCACCGGTAGTATAACCTGTCTCAGAGCTTCGACCCGCCGTCGACCGGGATACTCGCTCCCGTGATCCAGCGGGCCGCGTCTGACGCCAGGAAGGCGACGACATCCGCAACATCTTCCGGCTTACCGATTCGCTTTAACGCCTGCATTCCAAGGACGACGTTCCGCCCTGCCTCGGTCTTCGCGAAATTCGACATGTCAGTGTCGATCACGCCTGGCGCCACTGCGTTTACGCGAATGCCCCGTGGGCCTAGAATGGCAGCCCAGTTTTTGACAAGGGTCTCGATTGCTCCCTTGGTTGCCGCGTAGGCAAGGATTGAAGGCTTGTCCAAATCGGGCGTGCCAACCACGGCGCGAGCGCCGAGAGAAGAGATCACAATGATGTTTGAGCCTTCTCCGAGAACGGGCAGGAGTTGCTGTACCAGAAAGAATGGACTTCGCACATTTGTCGCAAAGAGGTTGTCAAAATCAGCCACCCTATGGTCTTTGATGGTTGCTGCTTTCGTGATTCCGGCGTTGGACACGAGCACATCCAATCGCTCGCCGACGATCGAACGGACTTCCCTCGCCAGCACTGTTGCGCCATCTGGAATTCCCAAGTCGGCGCCGATTGCGTCCGCGCGCCCTCCGTTGGAACGGATGACGGCGACGAGAGATTCCGCATCCTGAGCAGAACGGCCATAGTGAACCAGAACATGCGCGCCGAGCTTAGCGAGCGCGGAGGCGGTGGCTCGCCCAATTCCGCGTGATGCCCCTGTTACCAGCGCGGTTTTGCCTTGAAGCGTAGCCATGATATAGACCTCTCCCTCTCCAAATTCGAGACGCACCGTTCAGAAAACGGTTCGTCTCGAAAACGAGGACCTCGTGATTCTGGACGGTTAAGACGGTCGTTCTCGCTTCATCGCAGACTAAACTTGCGGTTCAGGCATTCATTCCGCCATCCACTGTAAGATTTGCCCCGGTGATATACGAGGACTCAGGGCCGGCGACAAACGCCACCAGCGCAGCGACCTCATCAACGTGCCCGAACCGGTCGAGTGCTGTGACAGCCTTCTGCGGCACCGCCCACTCGGCCGCAGCGGGATTCAAATCCGTGTCGATCGGACCCGGCTGCACGTTGTTGACCGTGATGCCCCGGCGCCCGACCTCTCTGGACAGCCCCTGACTAAATATCTTCACGGCACCCTTGGTGGCCGAGTAAGGGACAAGTCCGGGAACCAGGACACGCTCACCCACTGACGAACCGATCATGATGACGCGACCACCATCCTTCATGTGCTTCAACGCCGCTTGCGTCGCGACGAATACGCCGCGGATGTTGATGTCGATCACGCGATTCATCTCTTCCAGCGTGGCCTCCTCGAACGTTTTCGGAATGGCCGTGCCGGCATTGTTCACGAGCACATCAAGTCGGCCGAACGTGGCGACGGTCTTTTCGACTGCGGCTTTGGCGGCGTAGGGATCGGCGGCGTCCGCCTGAATTGCGATCGCCTTTCGGCCAACGCGCTCAATCTCCTTGACGACCGACGCGGCCGCGTCGGCACCTTTGCTGTATGTAATGGCCACGTTCGCTCCGTCCGTGGCGAGGCGCTTGGCGATTGCAGCACCAATGCCGCGCGAGCCGCCCGTAACGAGTGCAATCTTCCCTTCCAGTTTCTTTGACATTGTCCTCCTCCTCGAACTAGACGTGCGCTCATGAAGCGTGAGCCCAAGCCTGTTTTGTTGCTCCCGCCCAATTCATCTCAAGATCACCTCATCGGATGTCTCAGGTTACTGGTTCGTCGCACCTTCGAGAGAGACTTTGTTAAGCTGGGAACCATGCTTCACAGGTATGGGGATGGGAATGGGAATGGAATTAGGGCATCTTCGCTATTTCGTGGCGGTTGCCGAGGCGGGAAGTCTAATGGTGGTGGCACAGGGAAAACTGCATACGTCGCAACCTTCGTCGAGTCGGCAGCTTCGAGATCTTGAGGACGAAGCAGGTGCGCGACTCTTGACACGCCGCGCTCGCGGGTTGGCGTTCCGTCTTCTCGTCAAGGAGCCTTTGATGGTGATCTTGCCTAATGACCACCATCTCGTTGCGGCATCCAGTTCCTTTTAGGCGCTGGCGGCCTGGCTACGGAATTCATCTTTGAATTCCTGCAAGAAATGCTCGAGCTTTACCGGCTGGCGGCCCAACAAACGCGGCAACACATCCGTCAGCTCGCCGCCCTGGCCATTCTTGTAGTATCGCTGCAGGTCGAGCAGGGCATTTACCTGCCATTCCGGCATGCCAAGATCGAGCATGCTTTTGCGCTGCGCTTCTTCCGGCACGTCCACGTACTTCACCGGCCGATTGGCGACGCGCGTTATTCGCTGCGCAAGTTCCGTGTAGGTGACGGCCTCCGGACCGTTGAGTTCGTAGGTTTTCCCAGCATGTTCAGTCGGCGCAGCGAGCGCTTTTGCAGTCACCACGGCAATATCCCGCACATCGAGATAGCTCGTTCGGCCGTTTCCGATGGCGGCGTAAAACGCTCCTTCGGCGCGAATGCTCGGTGCGTTGTACGCCAGAATGTTCTGCATGAAACTATTTGGACGGAAGATCGTGTACGCCAAGCCAGATGCTTTCAGCTTGTCTTCCACGACGCGGTGCCAGCTCGGAAAAGATTTCGGGTAATCTCCTGCGCCCATAGCGGAGTTCAACACAATGTGTTTCACGCCGTTTTCGCGCGACGCGTCGATCACGTTGCTTTCCAGTTCCACCAGCGCCGGGATGGGCGAGCACACCAGAAAAACGGTGTCGGTGCCGACGAGAGCACTTTTCATGCTTTCTTTGGAAGAGAAATCCCCAAGCACGGCGGATACACCTGCCGGCGCATTGCGGGCATCGTCTTCGCCGCGATACATGGCTCGAAATGGTTTGCCGCTCTTGCGAAACTCATCGAGTACGGCGCGTCCTACAGTTCCAGAAGCTCCAGTGACAAGAATCACGATTTCCCCCTAAGAAACGCAGCACCACGTGCCCGTCACCTCATAGACGGTCAAAGAGGGCTTGGGTGTGCATCCATTTTTATCAAATGTCTTGGTACAACGACAAAATAGTGCATTCGTTAAAGGCGTAACCGATTGCCGCGGTTGCTTTACTGGCCCCGCCGCAAAATGCTCATCCATCGCGCCCAGGCGTCTGTGCGCGCCTTGCGGTTGGCGTCGGTTGCGTCGGGCGCCTCACCCGCGCGCATGAAGCCGTGGCCGGCCCCGTCGTAAGTTACCGGCTCGTAGGTTTTGCCGGCCGCTTTCATCTGCTCGATGGTATCGGGAATCGTCGCGTTGATGCGCGCATCGTTGCCCGCGTAAAATCCGTACACGGGCGCTTTAATCTGAGCCATCGCTTCTTTTGCCGGAGGAGGGCCATAAAACACGAAAGCGGCAGATAAGTCGGGCCGATTCGTTGCGAAGCGGAAAGTTTGGCCGCCGCCCCAGCAGAAACCTGCTACGTAGAGTTTGCCGCTCGAAGCGGGAAGCTTCCGCGCATAATCCGCCGCTGCATTGAGGTCCGCGGTCGCTTGATCCGGGTCGAGATGGCCCACGGCCTCAACGGCTTTGTCCTGCGGGAAGTTTGGGCGGCCGCCGTTTGGACCGAGGCCGGAAAGAAGATCGGGCGCGATCGCAATGTACCCGGCTTCGGCGGCTTGATCCGCCAAATCCTGCACCCAGTCCGTCATCCCGAAGATTTCGTGAATTACCAGAACCACGGGCCGCTTGTCTTTCGACTCGGGATAGGCGACGTATGCCTCGACGGAACGGCCGTCGTGCTTGACGGTGACCCACTCACGATGTCGCGGGGATTTTTCCAGCCGCTCGCGCGCCCAATCCTGGGCTGAAGCAAGCTGTGCTGCAAAAAGAGCGAGAAAAACAATTAGTACGGTACGTTTCATGGAATCTCCGTTCTCAAGGGTTGGCTGGGCCGCTCGCCGCGCCCGACGCTTCCCGGGACCGCTTTTATGATATACACGCCGGGCAAAATTGGCGAGTACAGCGCGGACCAGCGCCGTTCACTCGAACGATTGCGCGCAAATCCGATTTCTGTCAAAACAGAGTGTGGGAATTATGCCCGTAATTCGAGTGATTCGTTTCATCGCTCTATGAGGTGTTTCACATGATCCGCAGTTTATTCGTTCTAACGCTGGTTGCCGCGGCAGCCGTGAGTCGGGCCCAGCAACCCAAGCAGGAAAAAAGTCCCGCGCCTCCGGCCGTCGCGCCAGCCGCGCAAGCGCCTAAAGATCCGCAGGACGCCGCACCGGTGGTTTCTCCCAATCAGCCGGTGATTACGATTCATGGCGTTTGCGGCCCCAACGCTGCATCCAAGAGCGCTGCCGCTCCGGATCCCGCAGCGTGCACCTTGACGATAACGAAGTTGGAGTTTGAAAAAGTGCTTGGCTTCCTGAATGCCAATAGCGCGCGCCTCGCTCCGCCGCAGCGCCGGCAGATTGCTCAGGGGTACGTGTCCATGCTTGCTTATGCGGACGCCGCTAGAAAGGATGGAACGGAAAGCGATCCAAAATTTTTGGAGCTAATGGAATTTCTGCGATTACGCACTCTTGCGGAATCGTATAAGCGCGAGCAGCAGGAGAAATTCGGTACTCCTCCGTCGGAGGAAATCGAAGCGTACTACAAACAGAATCTCGACAAATTTGAAGACGTGAGAGTTCGCCGCATTTTCATCCCCAAGAACAATCCGTCCGCGCCGCAACCCAGTCCTGAAGCAAGCGACGCGAAGGCTGTGCAAGAGCGCGACGCGGCATTCGCGAAAAAATCCGAACAGATCGCCAATGATATTCGCGAACGTGCCACCAAGGGCGAAGATCTCGCGGCACTCGCAAAAGAAGCTTATGCGATGCTGGGTATTACCTCGGCGCCAGCAAGCACCGACGCATTCTCATACCGGAAAGGAACGCTTCCGGCGCAAGACGAGCAGGAATTTCTTTCCGCTGCGCCAGGCTCGATTTCCAAAGTGCAGATCGAGCTGTCGGGCTACTTGATTTTCAAACTCGAAAGCAAGGATCCCCGTCCGTTCGACCAGGTGAAGGCGCAGATTTCGTCGATGCTTTCCCGGCAAATCCTGGAAGAAAAAACAAACGCGGTTATGTCGGGGGTGCAATCCGATTTGAACGACCAATATTTCGGTCCGCCGCCGGCAGCCCAGGCGCCCGCCGCGCCCAACGCGCTGCAGCCGCGTGGCGTTCATCCCCCGGGAAGCCCCAAACAATAGCTCGGCTGTGTGGAGAATCGCGCGCCGCGGCTTAATTTAACCGTTCTGAATTTCATCTGCGCGGGGAGGATGCCGAGCCGGGGCGCGCCGCGGAATTTCGTGCGCGAGCTTGCGCAGCCAGCGAAGCTCCACTTGCATCTGCTGAATCGTCAGGCCAACCATCCAGACGGCTTCGTGAAAACTGTGGCCGACCTCTTTGCGAATCGCGCGCAACGTCGCTTCTTCTCGCGCTACGTCCGCTTCAAGAAATTTCGCGCGGCGCTGAATCTGCCGCAGAAAAACGCCGGGGCGGGCCTGCCAGGAAAGGGCGATCCAGGTAAGGAATGGTGGACGCTCGCGCTGCGTGGTCCAGTCCTCGCGCTCCAGAGCATCGGAGAGCGCCGCGCGGCCTTTCGCGTTCGTCTCGAAGATGCGGCGTTCCGGGCCCGCGTTCGGCGCATCGCTTTCCGTCGCACGAATCAAATTCTGGCGCGCCAGTTTCTCAAGCGAGTAGTACACCTGCGGCCGTGAGATGCCAGCCCAATCGCGCACCTCGCGGCGTTCGAGCTCGGCGTTTGCTTCATAGCCGTGCATCGGGCGCTCGGCGAGAAGGCTGAGCAGCACGAGGTCCGGCGTCGTAAGGGCGTGGGGTTTAACGGCGCGCATCGTCTCTCTTCCGGCCTAGCTTCCCGACCGACTTCCCACTTGGCTTTCCGCCTGCCTTGCGTTTCCTGCTCCAATACCACCATTGGCATTTCTCGGCAGGGAGGAGCGGATCCCGGGCCTGTGCCACGGCGGCGCTGAACACATCGAAGGCGCAGATATCGATGTGCTGTTCGGTAACGCGGCAGAGCTTGTCGTAAAGCTTTCGGGGGTTCTGGCGCGCGAGCTGAGCTACGCTGCGAATCCCAAGAATCTCGAAATCGCGAAGCATGGCCGGCCCGGTTGAGATGAGATTCTCGAGGCGTCGTTCCTGGTTCGACATAAAAATCCTCCTTGACACCGAATCTGATTGCTTGTAATCTTCCGCTAGTCTAAACAAGACTAGTGAGCTTTGCAAGAAGAAAATAAGGAGAAAAGTGAGATGCGATTCACAGCTTTTGTCCCAGCCGCCGTTGCCTTGTTGTTCAGCCTTTCGTCCACACCCATTCAAGGAAAGGAGAAACCGGAAGCCATGAAAGTGAAAAAAATAACCGCCGTGCTGTTTGTCGAAGAAATTGAGCCGTGCGTGAAGTTCTGGGTCGAGCGGCTTGGTTTTCAGAAAACCATCGAAGTTCCCGACGGAAACAAGCTCGCGTTCGCGACCGTTGAAAAAGACGGCGTCGAACTGATGTATCAGAGCTACGCCAGCGCGGAAAAAGACGTCTCCTTTGCCGCGCAAGCGGTGAAGAAAGGCCCCACGTTTCTCTACGTCGAAGTCGCGAATCTCGACGAGATTATCGGCGCTATCAAGGGCATCGATGTGGTGATGCCGGTCCGCACCACGTTTTACGGCTCTAGAGAAGTTGGCATCAAGGATCCCGCAGGCCATTTCATCACGTTCGCGCAACTCGGTGTCGCGCCCGCGCACTGAGCGAGCGAATCCGGCACAGGCGCAAGCGGCAGAGTGCGACACTCGTGATCTTGCGATGCTCGCATGCTGCCGCTCGCTCGCATCCGCGTCCGGCTTGACAATCGCTGCTTCTTCGTGGAGAATTTCTCGTAGGCGAAGAAAAAGCGAAGATTCGTCCTTCTTTCTCTCGCCCTGGGTCCGCCGCTATGCCCGTTAAGCTCGCTGCCTTGCGCTCTCGTGTCGAACTGGCTCTGGCCGGGCGCGTTGCTGCGCCTTTTACTTATCGCGACCGCAAAATTGTCGAAACGGCGCCCGTCGGCATTCCGGAAATTGATTCTCTGGCGGGAGGCTTGCCGCGCGGCGGGCTGACGGAAATTTGCGGCCCGTCCTGCTCTGGGCGCACCAGCTTGCTGATTTCGGCGTTGGTCGAAAGAACGGCGCACGCGGAAGTGTGCGCGCTGGTGGATGGACGACGCTTTCGATCCCGAGTCCGCGGAAGCGGCCGGTGTGGAATTGAAACAATTGCTCTGGGTGCGCTGCCGGAATATCGATCAGGCGCTTCGCGCGACCGACTTGCTGCTGCAAGGCGGAGGCTTCGGCCTGGTGGCTGTGGATCTGAGCGATATCTCGCCGGAAACCGTGCGCTACGTTCCGTTGAACGCGTGGTTCCGTTTTCGCCGCGCGGTGGAGGATACGCCGACGATTCTGATGCTCCTCGAGCAGGAGACCAACGCAAAAACATGCGCCTCGCTTGTGCTGCGGCTCGAAGCGGAGCCGGCTCGGTGGACATTTACACGAGAAACCGCCCATACGTGGAAAACCGTCGCGCTTGAAAATCACGTGCGTGAAATTCGCGATGCGAATTTTTTTTCGCATTCTTCCGCATGCTTGCTCGATGGTTCCGGCGTCCGAGCGGAAGTGTTGCGTTCTCGCACGCAGTCGGTAGCTGGCGCAGGCGTTCGCGGCGAATTCGCAGCGGCAGATGCCGTTGACGCAACAGGGATTTTTGAAACGAAAGCCATGTGGGGTTATCCCGGTGGCTTGCCAGTGGAAAAATACAAGCCGAAATGAACCGAGCCGCTGCGCCGCGGATTTCGCTGCCGTCGCTATCCAATTCGAGTTTGGATTTTTATGGCATTTGCTTCCATCTACGTGCCCGATTTCATGGTGCAGTCCGTGGTGCGCGGCGAGCCCCCGCTTCGCGGCCGCGCGGTTGCGCTGATCCAAGGCGCTCCGCCGCTTTCGAGCGTCGTAGCGGCGAACGAAGCGGCCTGGCTTGCGGGAATCGAGCTGGGCATGAACAAATCGCAAGCCGCCGATTTCGGCACAGTTGAAATTCGCCCCCGTTCCCCGGCCCAGGAAAAAGCCGCTCATGCCGCTTTGCTCGACCTGGGATGGTCGGTTTCGCCGCGCGTGGAAGATGCCGCCCCGGATGCAATCATTCTCGACCTCGCAGGCCTCGCTTCCATATTCGGCCCGGAAGAAAAAATCGCGGCGAAATTGGTCGAGCACGCATCGAAACTTGGCCTGAGCGCGAACGTTGCCGTCGCTTCCAATATCGAATCGGCCCTGCATGCGGCGCGCGGTTTTTCCGGCATCACCGTGATTCCTCCCGGTGAAGAAGCCCGGCGTTTGGGCTGCCTGCCGGTGAGCGCGCTTTTGCCATCCGCAGAAATTATGGAAATTCTTGAACGCTGGGGCGTGCGAAATTGCGCGGCCCTGGCGGCGTTGCCTGTCCTCGAACTTTCCGAACGCCTGGGGCAAGAAGGAGTTCGCCTGCACGAACTGGCGCGGGGCGCGCGCGAGCGTTCGCTGACGCTCGCCGAACCAGCTTTTTTTTTCGAAGAAGAGATGGAGCTCGACGATTCGGTAGAGGAGCTCGAGCCGCTCGCGTTTCTTCTCGGCCGCCTGCTCGATCAATTGTGCGCGCGGCTCGCGGCGCGTTCGCTCGCCGCGTCCACGATTCAAGTGCAATTCGATCTGGAGCCATCCTTCGAAAAAGATTTCCGATTGCTGAGCGCCGATTCTCTCCGGAAGGATGCGCCGAAAACCTACTGGAAAACCCTCGCGTTGCCCGTGCCCATGCGCGATTCCAAAATGCTTTTGAAATTGCTGCGCTTGCATTTGCAACGGGATCCTCCGCTCGCGCCCATATTGAAAATCACGATGGCGGCCGATCCCGCGCGACCACGCGTGGCGCAGGGTGGACTCTTTCTTCCCGCTTCGCCCGATCCGGAAAAACTGGAGCTTACGGTTGCGCGAATCGCGAATCTGGTGGGCGAGGCAAATATCGGATCGCCCGAATCGATGGACACGCACCGGCCCGACGAGTTTCGTATGAGCCGGTTCGCTACTTCCCATGGTGCGGCGGAGAATCGCCGCAAGAGCGCCGGCGAAAATGGGCGCGACCACGCGCGCCGAAAATCTGGCGCTGTACCTGCGATTGCCTTCCGTGTTTTCAGGCCTTCCGTTCCGGCAAGTGTTGAACTGTGCGAGGGGCGCCCGATACGCGTTGAATTTCGCGGCATGCGCGGCGATGTGGTTGCCGCTTCCGGTCCCTGGCGCACTTCGGGAGATTGGTGGCGCGAGGACGGCTGGCAGCAGGACGAGTGGGACCTCGAAATCCGCTTTTATTATTCGCCGCGACTGCCGGCAGAGCGCTCCTATAAGAATGGCCAGAATACAAAAAGTGCAAAAGCGCTTCCGCAGTGCGGTCTGTATCGCTTTTATTACGATTCGGTCCGTCAAAGCTGGTTCGTGCGGGGAATGTACGACTGAATGTATACCGAGCTGCATGCACGTACCGCGTTCAGTTTTCTCGAAGGTGCTTCGGTGCCGGAGGAATTGGCGAGCCTGTGCGCGGAGCTTGGGATGGGAGCGATGGCTGTGCTCGATCGCGACGGCGTGTATGGCGCGCCGCGTTTTTATCTCGCGGCAAAGAAGATTCCCATCCGGGCGCACATCGGAGCCGAAGTCACTTCCGCTGACGGCTGGCGCTATCCGGTGCTCGTCGAATCGCGCGCCGGATATCAGAACCTTTGCCGCCTGATCACGCGCATGAAATTGCGCGCGCGAAAAGGCGAAGGCCATGTTTCGCCGGACGAAGTCGCTGAAAAATCCGCGGGGCTGATTTGCCTTACCGGAGGAGAAGAAGGTCCTCTGGCGCATGCGCTCGAGCAGGGCGGAATCGAGCGCGCGACGGAATGCGTTCGCCAGCTCTCCGAAATATTCGGCCGCTTGAATGTGTACGTGGAATTGCAGCGGCACTTTTGCCGCGCGGAAGAGGCGCGCAACCAGGCGGCGCTCGAAATCGCTCGCCGATTGAATCTGCGGTTGCTCGCCACCAACGGCGTTTGCCACGCGCAACCCTCGCAGCGGGAAATGCTCGATGTTTTCACCTGCATTCGCCATCACCGCAATCTCACAACCGCCGGACGGCTTCTGGCGCGCAATTCCGAACGTCATCTGAAAAGACCCGCAGAGATGGCGCAGTTGTTTGCGGACCTCCCCGAAGCAATCACGAACACGCAGATTCTTTCCTCGCGCTTGCAATTTGCCTTGAGCGATCTGGGATACCAGTTCCCGAAGTATCCGGTTCCCGGAGGCGAGTCGCAGATGAGTTTTCTGCGGCAGCGCACGTATGAAGGAATGATTTCGCGCTACGGGCCGCCGGAGGAGCCGGCGGGCGAGCGGGCGCGCAAGCAGATCGACCGCGAACTCGCGCTGATCGAAAGGCTCGATCTGCCCGGCTATTTTTTGATCGTCTGGGACATCGTGCGTTTCTGCCGCGAAAAAAACATTCTGGTGCAAGGGCGGGGCTCCGCGGCGAATAGCGCCGTCTGCTATTCGCTGGGCATCACGGCGGTCGATCCGGTGGGGATGGATCTTCTTTTCGAAAGATTTCTTTCGGAAGAACGCGGAGAGTGGCCGGACATCGATCTCGATCTTCCCAGTGGAGAGCAGCGCGAGCGCGCGATTCAGTACGTCTACGAACGCTACGGAAAATTGGGCGCGGCGATGACTGCCAACGTGATCACTTATCGCGGACGCTCGGCGGCGCGTGAAATCGGCAAGGCGCTTTCGTTCGATCCCGAGACGCTCGACCGGCTGGCCGGGCTGGTGAGCAGCTGGGGATTTCACGATGACAAGGACACGCTCGAACGCCAATTCCGGGATGCGGGCCTGGACATGCATCATCCGCGCATTCACAAGTTTTTCGATCTCTGCCAGCTGGTGCAGGACTTGCCGCGCCATCTCGGGCAGCACTCGGGCGGAATGGTCGTGTGCCAGGGGCAGCTTGATTCCGTGGTGCCGCTCGAACCGGCGACGATGCCCGGCCGCGTGGTGGTGCAATGGGACAAAGAAGATTGCGCCGACATGGGCATCGTGAAAGTGGACTTGCTCGGCCTGGGAATGATGGCCGTGCTGGAAGATTCGCTCAAAATTATCGAACAGGATTACGGCGAAAAAGTGAGTCTGGCGCACCTGCCCGCGGGCGACCCCGTCATTTACGAAACGCTGACAAAAGCGGACACCGTCGGAATGTTTCAAATCGAAAGCCGGGCGCAGATGTCGTGCCTCCCGCGGCTGCGGCCGAAATGTTTTTACGACATCGTGGTGCAGGTGGCGATCATTCGTCCGGGACCGATCGTCGGCCAGATGGTGAACCCTTATTTGAAGCGGCGGCAGGGACGCGAGGCCGTCGATTATCTCCATCCGTCGCTCGAACCCGTGCTCGCGCGCACGCTGGGCGTGCCGCTTTTTCAGGAGCAGTTGCTGCGCATGGCCATGATTGCCGCGGGATTCACGGGAGGCGAAGCGGAAGAATTGCGGCGCGCGTTCGGGTTCAAGCGCTCGGAAACACGCATGAAGGAGGTGGAAAAAAAGCTGCGGCGTGGCATGGAGAAAAACGGAATCGGTCCGGAGGTCCAGGACAAGATCATTCGTTCGATCACTTCGTTCGCGCTGTATGGTTTTCCCGAATCGCATGCCGCGAGTTTTGCGCTGATCGCCTACGCCAGCGCGTATTTGAAATGCCACTATCTCTCCGCGTTTACCGCCGCGATGCTGAACAACCAGCCCATGGGGTTTTATCAGCCTGCAACACTGGTGAAGGATGCGCAGCGGCACGGATTGAAGGTGAGGCCAATCGACGTGACGTGCTCGGACTGGTTGTGCAAGCTGGACAGAATTGCTGAACCGGGAAAAATTGGAGAACGTTTTGCCATGCGGCTGGGCCTGCGCTACGTGAAAGGCTTGCGCGAAAGCGCCGCTGCGGAGATCGTGCGCGAGCGCGCGATTCGTCCTTTTAGTTCGATCGACGATTTGAAACTTCGCGTGCCGGCAATCCAGAAATCCGAGCTGACTGCATTGGCGGAAATTGGCGCGTTGAATTTCATTGGAGGCAGGTGCGGCCATCGCCGCGATGCGCTGTGGCAGATCGAACGCGCCGCGCGGCGCGCCGGCGAATTGTTCGAGGCGAAAACTGAGAGGAACTGCGAGAAGAAGGCCGAGGCGTCCCTTGTGGCAAACGGAGAATCCCTCGAGCTGCCTGCCGCAGGCTCGCCGCTCCTGGCGATGACTTCCGAAGAAAGGTTGGTGGCTGATTTTCGCGGTACGGGAATGACGGTGGGGCCTCATCCGCTGGCATACCATCGCGCGGAATTGAGAAGGCAGGGCATTCGCTCCGCCGTCGAACTCGCGCGATTGCCGGACGGAATGCATGTGCGCGTTGCCGGAGCGGTTATAGCGCGGCAGCGTCCGGGAACCGCGAAAGGATTTGTGTTTCTCAGCCTGGAAGATGAAACCGGAATCGCCAACGCGATTATCACGCCGCAGCTTTTCGAGCGGGATCATGTGGTGGTGGTCAACAATCAGTTTCTGCTGATTGAGGGGCAACTGCAGAATCAAGAGAAGGTGGTCTCCGTGAAAGTGCAACGCGTTCAGCCTCTTTCCATCACGCGCGCGGAAACGACGTCGCACGATTTCCACTGAGACGCCGCGATGCTCACAGCCCGCGTTGGACCGCCGCGAGCCGCGATGCCCGTATGAGGAAATGTAAAATAAGCTTGACACCATAGCGACTGTAAAGGTACCTTGACATGTCAATGATGCTTTACATCGGAGGCTTTATGATCGACGAATTCACGAAGGTTCCGGCGCGCAAGTATGCCGTCGGGGTGTTCACTGCAATGGGTATATATGCCGCAGTGGTGGTCGTCAGCATCTACTGGCTGCACAGCAATCCTCCTGCACCGTGGAAATACCTGATAGCGGTGCTGCCAATACTCCCCGCGTTGTACGTTCCGGTGGCGGCGGCGCGGTTTTTCAGCGCCATGGATGAACTGCAGCGGCGCATTCAGCTGGAAGGACTTGCTTTCGGTTTTGTCGGCGCCGCGGTGCTGACACTGTCGTACGGCTTCCTGGAAAATGCAGGGCTTCCACAGCTGAACTGGGTGTGGGTGTGGCCGGTGATGGCTACCTGCTGGATCGTTGGGCTGGGGTTCGCCCATCGGAGGTACCGTTGAAAAACAAGTTGAGGGACCTGAGACACGAGCGAAGTTGGTCGCAAGCGGAACTTGCCGAGATTCTGAAGGTTTCGCGCCAGACGGTGAACGCCATCGAGACGCAGCGTTACGATCCCAGCTTACCACTGGCATTCAAGATCGCCAGGCTCTTTCGGCTGAAAATTGAAGACGTCTTCGAGTAGCGGCGCGCTATTTTGCCAAGACGGTCGCGAGGGCACAACTCGCGTTTGCGGACCAGGCTACGTGTTGCGAAAGCGGCACCCGATACTCTTTCTTTACACCTTCTCTGCGATTCATAACTGTTCGCCAACATCTCGCCTATGCTGAAGATGCGCTATGAGTGTGCCTAATAAACCAAACGGGTCGAGTACGCCAGGACGAGAGACGGGCGATTTCAAGGCGAGCCGGGATACCGTGCTCTTGAGCGAGGTTCCTGACGCCGCGTCGCTGATGGCGGAGGCATCTGCTCCGAACATTGATATACCGAGCCTCAGCGCGGCGAGTCTTGCGGCGCTTCGGCAGCGCTACGACATTTTGGGCGAAGCGGGACACGGCAGCATGGGAAACGTTTACAAGGCGCGCGATCGCGAAACGGGCGAGACCGTCGCACTGAAGCTGCTGAAGCCGGAGATCGCGTCGGACCAGGCGATGATGGACCGTTTCAAGAACGAACTTCTGTACGCGCGAAAGATCACGCACAAGAATGTATGCCGCGTGCATGAGTTCAACCGCATCGGCGGGATTGCGTATACGTCGATGGAATTTGTGGAAGGCGAAAGCTTGCGCTCGGTGCTGAACCGTTTTGGGGGCCTTCCGTTGCGCAAGGCGAATCACGTGGCGCTGCAAATTTGTTCGGGCCTTGCGGAAGCGCACGCGCAGGGAATCGTGCATCGCGACCTGAAACCCGAAAACGTGATGATCGACGCGCAGGGCAATGTGAAGATCATGGATTTTGGCATCGCGCGCTCGATGGAAGCGGGAACGCGGCTTACCGGGTCGATTGCTGGCACGCCCGCTTACATGGCGCCCGAACAAGTTTCCGGAAAGCAGGTAGATTACCGCACCGACATTTATTCGCTCGGGCTGATGCTCTACGAGATGTTCACGGGGACGCCGGCGTTCGCGGCGGACACGGCGGTGGCGGTGGCGCTGAAGCAGATGCGTGAGACGCCGCAGGCTCCGCACGAAATCGATCCGACAATACCGGTCGGGAGCGAGCGCGCGATCTTGAAGTGCCTGGAGAAAGAGCCAGCGAAACGCTTTCAAACGGTTGTGGACCTCGAGCGATTGCTGCGTTCTCACGGTTCGGCGGAGAGTGGGGATGCGGCTGGGAACGCGAATTCATCGCGTGAGAGGCAGGCGGCTCCTGCACTGTCGTTTCGTTCGCTGCAGACCGAGCCTGCATCGAAAGGCACATCTGTATGGACCTGGTTGCTGGTGATTGTGGTTGGCGCTCTCGGAGCGCTGGGTGGATTACGCGCTATGGGCGTGAAACAGTCCGCGGAACGGCTTCCTCCTCCGCCGCGAATCGCTGCGCCGAAGCCGCCTGAGTTCGCATTGAATTCTTCGCCAGGAAATACCGCTGTAGAAAAAGCAACCGCGCCGCCCGTCGAAACGAAACGACCGAGGATTGATCCTAAGGGCGCCGCAGCTGAACCGAAACGCACTGAGGCGCAGCCTACACCCGTGATACGCTCCGATGGAACTTTGGCAGGGCCCCGTGTGCGGGCGCAGCAGGAGCGCGCGGCGGCGTCCGCGGAGCTCTTGCGCCGTGAAGGAGCCTCGTCGAATAGGACGAGCCAGCAACAGGCGAGAGCCGGCGTGACGCCTGACGTGCAGCAGCGAAGTGATAAAGCAACTAGCGATCTAAGTTCCGCGACGGGAAATGATGCAAGCACTTATCTGTGGGTGGGAAGATACGCGCTGGAAGATCGCGCGCAGAAGGCTGCCAAAAAGATTCAGGATCTCGGACTTCCGGTTACGGTGATTCCGAGGCACAATGCGACCGGCGACTTTTTTCTGGTCGTGACCGGACCATTTGGCGGGCAGCGAGTTGCCAGCGTGACGCAGTGGCTCGAGACGCAAGGATTTTCAAACGTTCACCCTTTTACGTTGCCCGGGGCCAATCACAAGTAAGTTCGATAGGCGGGAGCGGCAATGCAATTTGGCGCGCGGACGGACACAGGCCGTGTTCGCGAGAACAATGAAGATAGTTACCGGGTCGCGCCGGAAATAAATCTCTTCGTTCTATCAGACGGAATGGGCGGACAAGCATCGGGTGAAGTTGCGAGCCGGCTTGCCGCGGAAGCGATCATCGCCCACTGCCGCGAGGCGACCGAAAACCCGTCGCTGGCTTTGGCGGGCGCACCTGTCGAGGGTGTGTCCGACACCTCCAACCGGCTTGCGAGCGCAATACGAGAAGCAAATCGCATCGTACACGACGAAGCGAACAAAGACGACACACGGCACGGCATGGGCGCGACGGTCGTGGCCGTCTGGATCGCCGAAGGCCGGATGAGCGTGGCGCACGTGGGGGACAGCCGAATCTATCGGCTGAGGGCCGGCGAGTTCGAACAGCTTACGCAGGACCATTCGTTTGTCGCCGAACAAGTTCGCCGCGGGCTGATTACCGAACAAGAAGCGCGCGAAAGCAAGATGCAGAGCGTGCTGCTGCGCGCTCTGGGAATCGAACCGGAAGTGGAAGTGGCGCTCGACGAGCAACTCATGATGGATGGCGATGTGGTTCTGCTGTGCTCCGACGGACTCACGCGCGAGCTTTCCGATGAGCAAATCGCGGGCGTGCTTGGCGAATCAAAAAACGCGAAGGAAGCCGCGGACCGATTGGTGGATCTGGCGAATCAGGCCGGCGGCGGAGACAACGTTACGGCCATCGTGATCGGCAGCACTCGAAAGAAGATGGGCTTTCTGGCGCGACTGGCGAGCTGGTTTGAGGGTTCCGAGGACCTATTCTGACAGGAGGATGTTGCTATGCCGAAGCTGGTCCTAAAATTCAAAGAAACGGTATTGAAGGAAGTGATCGCGGGCGCGAGGGAGGTGAGCATCGGCCGCTCTCCGGACAATGTGCTGGTTATCGACAATCCTGCGATTTCGAACTATCACGCGCGCGTGTTCGCCGAGGAAGGGCGGTTGATGCTCGAGGATTTCGGCAGCCTCAACGGTACGTTTGTGAACGGGCAGCGCGTAAAGATGGTGGAGCTGAAAGAAGGAGATTCGATTGCGATCGGCAAACACACCATTACGGTGTGGCAATCGGAAGAAGGAGCGGAATTCGTAGCCGGGGGCGACCCCTCCAGGCCTGCGCCGCCGAAAATTGCCGAGACAGTTGTGCTCGACACGAAAGAAAGGCGCGAATTCCTTCAAAAAGTGGCGGCCGTGGGCGAGAGCGCGCAGATTGCGCCGTCGCGTTTCAAAGTGCCGACGCTCGTGGTGCACAAAGGCAAGACAGACCAGCGTGAATATCTGCTGAACAATAAACTGACGGTTATCGGCAAGTCCGCGCTGGCTACTGTGAAGCTGAAAGGCTGGTTCAAGCCCAAGGTTGCCGCGCAGATTAATCGTCGCGATGATAATTCCTATTACGTTGGGCCAGCCGATCGAGTGCCAAGTGTGAACGGGCAGCCCATTGCGCATCCGACAAAACTTTCATCGGGCGACATCATCGAAGTGGCGGGCGTGCGGCTCGAGTTTGTTTACCGCAACTGACCGTTGACGGGCACGAACTGACCAAGTAGCGCTTATTCAGGCAGGGCTTCCGTCTGCGCGGTTAGTCCATCTCACTGGAAACTTTGGCGCCGAGGTGCGCGAGAAACGCTTCGTTCACCCGCGTAAGCGATCTGCCCTTGAGAGTGATCGCGCCGATTGTGCGCGACGCCCGGTCATCGGTTAGCGGTACAAAACAACATCCCGAACGTTTTTCAAGAGCCATCGTCGGAACGATCGACACGCCCAGGCCCGCGCTCACCATACTCAGGATGCTGCTGAACTGTCCGCTCTCGAAAACAATGTTCGGACTGACGCGGGCGCGCTTGCACGCGGCAACCGCCGTTTCACGGAAGCAGTGCCCATCGCGCAAAAGCAGGAACGGCTCACCCTCCAATTCGCCGAGTGGGATGGAGCGTCGCCCTGCCATCCCATGCTCTTTGGGAAGCACTGCGTAAAGTTTTTCCGTCATCAGCGGGAACGACTCGAACTCGTGAGCGCGGCCTTGCAACGGCAACGCGACGACCGCCACGTCCATGCTTCCGGCTCGCAGCTTTTCGAGAAGGAGCGGCGTGATTTCCTCTACTACAGTTACTTGCGCCTGTGGGCATTTTCGCGAGAACGCGGCAAGCATAGGGGGCAGAAAATATGGCGCAATCGTTGGAATCACGCCCACGCAGACCGGTCCGCTAATCGATGCTTTGCGCTCGACGACGTCGCTTCTCGCCGATTCAAGCTCGCGAAGCACGGCTCTGGCGCGAGGGAGAAAAGTTCGACCAAGTTCCGTCAAGCGAACGGAGCGGCCCAGACGATCGAAGAGCCGCGCTCCCAATTCGTCTTCGAGCTTTCGGATCTGCTGGGAGAGCGAAGGCTGGGAGACGTGCGTGTGTTGGGCGGCGCGGCTGAAGCTGCCCGTCTCTGCGATAGCACAGAAGTAACGTAGCTGCTGGAGTTCCATAGGCAGCGCCTATCCATTCTATGCGAACTATATATTGGATGTATAGGTGGAATTCGCCTAGCCTCAACAGTGAAAGGAGACTCCATGTCCGAAGAACGCAAGAAACTGACTACCGAAGCAGGGCGACCCGTGGGCGATAACCAAAACTCACTCACCGTGGGCCCGCGCGGCCCGATTGTAGCTGAAGACTTTCAACTCTTCGAAAAAATGGCGCAGTTCAACCGCGAAAGAATTCCCGAGCGGGTGGTGCATGCAAAAGGTTCCGGCGCACACGGATATTTCGTTTGCAGCAATCCTGACATGGCGAAGTACACGACGGCGAAGCTGTTTTCCGCCGTCGGAAAGCGCACGCCCACTTTCCTCCGGTTTTCCACCGTCGGAGGAGAGAAGGGCTCTGCGGATACCGAGCGCGATCCGCGCGGCTTCGCGCTGAAGTTCTACACCGAAGAGGGCAACTGGGATATGACGGGGAACAACACGCCGGTCTTTTTTATTCGCGATCCCCTAAAGTTCGGCGATTTCATTCACACGCAGAAGCGAGATCCGGAAACAAACCTCAAGTCGCCCACGATGATGTGGGATTTCTGGTCGCTTTCGCCCGAGTCGCTGCATCAAGTGACGATCCTTTTCTCCGATCGCGGAACACCGGACGGTTATCGCCACATGGACGGATTCAGCAGTCACACATTCAGCCTGATCAACAGGAAGAACGAACTCTTCTACGTGAAGTGGCACTTCAAGACGAAGCAGGGCATCAAGAATTTCACGGGGGAGCAAGCGGGTGAAATGCGCGGCAAGGATCCCGACTACGCTCAACGCGACCTTTTCGAAGCAATCGCGAAAGGCGATTTTCCGAAGTGGCGGGTTTCGATTCAGGTGATGCCGGAGAAGGAAGCGGAAACGTATCACATTAATCCGTTCGATCTGACGAAGGTGTGGCCGCATTGCGATTATCCACTTATCGAGGTCGGTGAGCTGGTGCTGGACCGCAATCCGGTGAATTATTTTGCGGAAGTAGAGCAGGCGGCGTTCGAGCCCAAGAACATCGTGCCCGGCATGGGATATTCGCCGGACAAGATGTTACAGGCGCGGTTGATTTCTTACCCCGACGCGCACCGGTATCGCCTTGGCACCAACTACGATGCGCTACCAGTGAATCGGCCGCAATGTCCGGTTCATACGTACACCCGCGATGGGGCGATGCGTTTCGATGGCAACTCCGGTTCGGCGCCGAATTACGAGCCAAACAGCTTCAACGGCCCGGCCGAGGACCCTGCCTATCGCGAACGGCCGCGGACGATTACGGGCTCGGTGGATCGGCACAGTCACCGTCTCGACGGCGACTACTATTCGCAACCGGGCAATCTTTTTCGCTTGATGAAGCCGGATGCGCGCGACCGTCTTATCGGGAACATTGTTGGCAGCATGAAGTCCATTCCGCGGCGTATTCAGGAATTGCAGATCCAGCACTTCTACAAGGCCGACCCGGCTTACGGGACGGGGGTTGCGAATGGTCTGGGTTTGAATATGCAGGAAATTGTGGGCCGCGCCGAGAAGGTCGGCGCCGCCGATTGACGATCGATTCGATGAACGAGGGGGCGATAAAAAGTCGCCCCTTTCCAATACTGTTGAGAAGACTCGGGCCTGTTATTGCTTAGCTTGTAATCGCAATTAGTACAAAGGAAAGTATGAGAACCTGTTTCGGCACTATTTATCCGGACCTCGAGCAGTTCCAGTTTGGCAAACCGATTACCGGAAAAGTTTTCCAAATCCAAGTGAATTCCGTTGGACCGGGCCAGAGAGACCGCAAGCTCGATATCGACGAAGACGCTTGGGAAGAGTGCCGCCAATGCGGCGATTTCCAGAATTGCTTCGATTTCTCAACCGCGAAACTTCACATGCAGCGAGTGCTTCTGGATTTCTAGCTGGTATCCGTTTGCTTCGACATCCTCACGAAGAATGGTTTTCGGTGCGCCGTTGGCGGTATTCGTTCCAGGTGAGGAGAACCACGAGTGCGTCGAGTAGGCTCAGCACGCCAAGTAAGTGCGAGTGCCTGTGGGCGAAGCGATAGAACTCATAGGCGGTGAAAGCTCCGAAAATGGCGATCGTCATCGGGTAGGCCCAGAGTTGATCGAACCACAATGCAACGACGAGCACGATCTTTACAATTCCGTGCGACAGAAGATACACGGAGGCAAACAGCGGGTCGGCAGTCGCCAATTTGTCCGAAGCGCGCACCAAGTGGGAGGCGATAAAATCGTGGGGATCGCGCGAAAGGTCATGCAGGAAGAACGCGTGTACTAACCCGCTCAACGCCGCGGGTTTCACGAACCAAAGTAGCAAGCCGCCAATCGTTTCGAGCACACCGTCGATACCTTTCAGCGTGATGCCGATTCGAAAGGTGAGGTGGAGGATTTTGGCGCGGGTCAGCTTCATCTTGGTAGGAAGAAGTATAACCGACCGCGCGTTACGCTGACTGTGAATCCAGACGTGCAGATTATTGCTCGAGGGCTTCCAACCGCTGACCGAAGTACTCGCGCCAGCCTTGCGGAAGCTCTTTGAGTTGCACCACACGACGCAGCAGGGATACATCGCCAGGCCGGGAAGCATACAATCGCAGTATGTCGGTTACGGAAATTTCGCTCTCATCTTGATGAATTTTCTCGATTGTGTCCCCAATTTGTATGAATCCTTCTTCCAAAACTGAAAAATAGACTCCGCTCTTTTCGCTCTGCAGAAACCTCTTCAGAATATCGTCGCGCCCGAACTTCACCGCCAGCTTGTAACAAGGAATCCGAGGCTGCGTAGCCATCAAGACGGCTGCGCCCATTCGAAAACGATCCCCGATGTGCGTTTCTTCCTCGCGCAAGCCTTCAATGGTCAGATTCTCGCCGAACATTCCCCACGGCAAATCCATCCCGGGCAATTCGCTTCGCCAAAATGAATAGTGGCCGGAGGGATAGGCGTAAATGGCTTTCTCCGGACCTCCGTGTACCGTTAGATCGGCTTGACGGTCGCCGTCGAGATCGAGTGTCCGAGCCATCACCGGCCCTTGCACCGGTTCCTTGAAAATTGCCGTAGTTACATCGCGCTTTTTCCAGAAAACCGTTCGAGGCAGCGAAACATTCACGGAGATAATTTTCATTCTTTAGCACCAAGACTCACAGACCATTTGCCAGACTTCGCTCCCCCGTTTCTGGACACCGCTCTTTTGATGCGGGAGGGCTTCGTAAAGCTTCGCTTCAATCAATATATACTCACGTTCGAGGCCGTCTGCGCTACGGAGATAGAAGCAATGCCCAAGAAAAGCTTTAGGGAACTCACGGAACGCGAAATTCTCGCGCTTGCGATTCAGTTGGAGGAAGAAGACAGCCGCGTTTACGCCGACTTCGCCGACGGGCTTCGCGAAACGTACCCTTCTACCGCGAAAGTGTTCGAGGAAATGCAAGCCGAGGAATCGCGCCATCGCCAGAGTTTGCTCGAACTGTATCGCTCGCGTTTTGGCGACCACATACCGTTGATCCGCCGCCAGGACGTGAAGGGTTTCGTTGAGCGCCGCCCGGAGTGGCTCGTACGCCCCCTCGGGATCGACAGAGTTCGAAAGCAGGTAGAAGTGATGGAGCTTGAAACGCGCCGATTCTACGAACGCGCGCTCGCCAAAGTGTCAGATGCTTCCACGCGAAAACTACTGGGCGACTTGGCGGAAGTCGAGCGCCAGCATTACGACTTTGCTGGAACGCTCGAAGAAAAGCACCTCGCAGTCAATGCTCGCACGAGTGAGGAAAAATCGCGGCGCCAGATGTTCATGCTTCAGTTCATCCAGCCGGGTCTCGCGGGTTTGATGGACGGGTCCGTCTCGACGCTTGCTCCCATCTTTGCTGCAGCTTTTGCGACCCATAAAAGCCACGACGCTTTCCTGGTGGGCGCGGCTGCGTCGATCGGCGCCGGCATATCGATGGCGTTTGCCGAAGCGCTCTCCGACGATGGCTCTCTCACGGGCCGCGGCAGGCCGGTCATACGCGGATTGGTCACCGGTCTCATGACTGCGGCGGGTGGAATTGGGCACACGCTTCCGTTTCTGATTGCAGATTTCCATTTTGCTTTCATCGCGGCCGTGATCGTCGTGATAGTCGAGCTGGCCGTAATCAGCTACGTGCGCCATCGCTATATGGATATGCCTCTGCTTTCCTCGTCGCTTCAAGTGATTCTCGGCGGCGGACTGGTATTCGCCGTCGGCATCTGGATCGGGAGTTCGTGAAACTGTGCTCCGTAACGAGTTTGGTCTAGAATCTCGACGCGATCGATTGCCCGGAGGGTGGTCAATGCGATTCCGACTGCTGGCAGGATTAGTGACTGGCTTGGTGATTTTCTTTTCGTTCTCATTTGCAGGGAACGCGCAGGATGCTTCGCCGCGGGTCGTGAAATATCACGTAACGATGGACACGGTTAAGTATGTTTACGGCACGATGCCACCAGTCGCGCGCCTCGCTTCCGGTGAAATTCTCGATGCCGATACCGTGGATGCCTTCGGTAACGCGATTCAAAAACCGGGAGACACGCTGGCCTTGGTGAAGGGCGACAATCCGCTCACCGGTCCGTTTTATGTGGAAGGCGCCGAGCCGGGCGACACGCTCGCCGTGCAATTTCTCGCAATGGATGTGACTTCGCCGCAGGGGGTAGGAGCGTTCGCGCCTGGTTTCGGAGCGCTGAACTCGACATTTTATACTCCCATGCTCAATGCGCCTATACCGGAGCACATTTACGTTTATCCACTCGATCGCGAGGCTGGATTTGGAACCTTTCATGCACACGATTCGAATTTCTCGGTAAAGATTCCGCTGCATCTTTTTCTCGGCTGCATCGGCGTTGCTCCTTCGGGTGGAGAAGTGCGCAGCTCGATAGTTCCCGCGGAATTTGGTGGCAACATGGACGCTCCCGAGGCCAGCGTTGGAAATACTCTTTATTTGCCCGTGAACGTTCCGGGAGGGCTGCTTTTCATGGGAGACGGCCACGCGGCCATGGGCGATGGCGAAGTTGCCGGAACCGCGATTGAGGTCCCGCTACACGTTCGCCTGAAGCTTTCTGTGATTAAAGGCCAGAAGATCGATTGGCCGCGCTTTGAGAACCAGGATGAAATCATGGCCGCGGGCATCTATCGTCCTGTTGACGACGCGCTCCGCATCGCCTTCACGCAGCTGATCGCTTGGATTCACTCCGACTACGGACTGTCCGAGCTCGACGCTTACGAGCTGCTATCGAAAGTCGGGAGCATCCACCTGACCGAAATGGTGGATCCGAACTACGTCGTCGTTGCCAAAATCGGCAAGAAGTATTTGCCTCCACGCAAACACTAAGCCCGGAGACGGTAAATTAGTTCGATTCTAATCTGACGGACTGCCTCTTGGTTACCCTCGTGGTTACTTGCGGTTTCCTGAGTAGATTCGTTGACACTGTGCCTGTGTCCACCTAGAATCGCGCTTCGTCGGCACGCGTGCCGGCGGCACCCATCCCCAGGAGGGTGTCTATGTCCTCCGCCGGAGACCACCCATAACACCCGGGGCGCCTAAACCCAAAGTAGCGGTAGTGGATGACGATGCGAGCCTGCGCTCGAAGATTGCGTCATCGTTGCGCTCGGATTTCGAAGTTCTCGAAGGTGAGAACTACGAAGGGGCCTACCGGCTTCTTCAGGAAGCGGAACTCGACGTCCTGCTGCTAGGCATGCCGATTGCATCGGGCGGCGTGCGCGAGTGCATGGAGCTGCTGGGCCGCCTCGATGGCAGCGAGATCGACACGCTGGTGATCGTTCTCAGTTCGGACCCCAAGAAATCGGCGGCACTCAAGGTGATCGACGCGGGTTCGTACGATTATTTTATAAAGCCAATCGATACGGACGTTCTGCGCCATCTGCTGGAGCGTGCGATTGAGAAACTGCACATCCAGCGCGAAAACCGCATTCTGCGGCAGGAGATAACGCGCAAGAACGCGCTGGGCGATTTAATAGGTTCCACGGACGCGATGCGCCACGTTTTCGATTTCGTGAAGCGTATGGCCAAGGCCACTTCGAACGTCATCGTCCGCGGCGAAAGCGGCGTAGGCAAGGAGCTTGTGGCGCGCGCGCTCCACGAACAAAGTCCCCGGCGCAGCCGCGCTTTTGTCAGCGTGAATTGCGCGGCGCTGCCGGAGGGGCTGATGGAAGCGGAGTTATTCGGCTACGAGAAGGGCGCGTTTACGGGCGCCATGGGCATGAAGGAAGGCCGGATCGAGCTCGCGCATCAGGGCACGCTGTTCCTCGATGAAATCGCCACTCTCACTCCGGCGCTCCAAAGCAAGCTGCTGCGTGTACTCGAAGATCACTCTCTCATGCGCCTGGGCGGCAAAAAAGCAATGCGCGTGGATTTCCGGCTTATCACCGCGACCAACGAAGATCTCGAAGAAATGGTCCGCGACAACCGGTTCCGCGAAGATCTTTACTATCGCATCCACGTGGTGCCGATTTTTGTTCCGGCCCTTCGCGAACGTGTCGAAGACATTCCACTACTGGCGGAGTACTTCGTCAGCGTCTACTGCGCCGCAAACAGCTTTCCGCCCAAACGCATCTCCGAAGAAGCCATGCAAGCGCTCAAGCGCTATTCGTGGCCGGGCAACGTAAGAGAACTCGAGAACGCGGTTCAGCGCCTTGTGCTCATGACCGACGACGATGTAATCGACGTTAAAAACCTGCCCACGGACGTCATCCAATCCCTCACCCGCGACTCGCGCGGCCGGCTCAAGCTGCCTTCGAGCGGCATCAGCCTCGACAAGGAAATGGAGACCTTTGAGCGCCGTTGGATCGCCGAGGCTCTCGAGCAGGCCAAGCAAGTAAAGTCGGAAGCCGCCCGCCTTCTCGGCGTGGACCGCAACCGGCTGAATTACCTCTGCCGGAAGCACAATCTCTAGCTGCGAGTTGAAATATTCATCGAGTGTTGACAGATTCAACTCAAGGAATTGACTCCGATGTAGCCCCTCTGGTCGGTCACGGCCCGAATCTGCATGAAACGGTGCGGATTGGGGGAACCCATCTTTGCTGGTGGACTTTGGCGCGTAATTTGCCTATATGTTGTGCAGTGCCCCCGGGGGCAAATCGAAACGAGGAGGATCGTACATGGCCAAGAAAGAGAAGCGCTTGAAGAAGTCGAAAAAACTCTCCAGCACCAAAACCCTCACGACGTTCAAACGTTAAGCCGTTGCCATGCCGGGCTACAACGGCGAGCGAAGACCCGTCAGATACTTGCAGGCCAAATCAAACGGCTGGTGCTAGCAGGGCATCAGCCGTTCCCGGAGGACCAGATCGCCGGGGCGACTAAGAAAGGAGAAACCACGTGGCGACAAAAAAGTCGGCCAAGCATCTTAAGAAAGCGAAGAAGTTGGAATCGACCAGATCGTTGACTGTCGCGTTCAAAAAGAAGTAAGCCTCTATCAGCAGCCCAATCGAAGCATCGGCGGCGGTGGACTATCTTAAACTTGGGGACTGCGCTTCTGCGCAGCCCCTCACCGTCCGCGGAAAGTTCCTCTATATGAAGCAGGTATCGCGCAATGGGCCCAAACTGGATCCCCAATTCACCAACTGGAGACTCCGGATCGAGCCGTCTCGCATTCATCGGCTGGGCGTATTCGCCGCCGAGGACATTTCGCGCGGCCGAAAAGTGATTGAATACACCGGGGAGCGCATTTCACGAAGGACTGCCCGTAAGAGGTTCCTCCGTATATGGCGCTCAGCAAGACCTAAGCGGTACTATCTGTTCGAGCTCGACCGACGCTGGGTCGTTGATGGAGCCGTCGGAGGGAGCGGGGCCGAGCTGATCAATCATAGTTGCGACCCGAATCTCCGGACGCGGCGAATCCGCGGCCACATTCTGTATTTCAGCCGCCGGGAAATCCCACGAGGAGAAGAGCTGACCGTGGATTATCGCTTTTCGGAGCGTGCGGTTCGCGTCCGATGCCGTTGCGGCTCTCCGAAGTGCCGCGGAAGCATCAACCGCGCGTAGGTTGTTCCCCGCTGTAGTTGAATAATTCAACGCCCCTCAAGAAAAACTCAACATCCCGGGCGTTCGAGTGAAGCGGTGCTCATGCGGTGGGCGAGTTAAGGGCTTTATTTTTAATGCTGAAATGGAAGCGCGGAGCTTACATAGGTTTGGCGCTATGATTGCACTATGGCAGGCAGAGCCGAAAAGGCTAAATTCGAAATTAGGGGGAAACAAAGAACATGGCAAACTCAGCGAAGCCGGTGAAGAAGGGCAATAAGCTCGGAGCAGGCAAGAAACTCGAAAAGAAACAGCCCCTGAGCAAAATCTCGCCTCTTACCCGCTTCTAACATTTTCTACGATTCTTCCGGCCGGGTTTTCTGCTCGGCTGGGGATTGAAGTAGCATCCCCAAGGGCCGCCGTCCCAGGAACGGCGGCCCTTTTCCTTTTCTGGCGGTGACCTGGGCCGAATTTGAGCGCCGCAAATCCAGAACGACTCGCGAAATTCTTCCTGCATTGAATAATTCAACATGGTTTAAAAAAAATTCAACAAATCATCGTGCGATCAAGCCGCCTCCTTTGCGCCACGCGGTGTAAGTGCCGCCATTTCAATCGGACGAAACCGACTATCTTTGGCGCGAAGATTGCACTAACGTAGGGTCAGAATCTGTCGAGCCAAAACTTGAGGGGACACGAGATCATGGCGAACTCAGCAAAACCGGCTAAGAAGAGCATTAAGCTCGGCCGCAAGAAACTAGAAAAGAAGACTACCCTGGAAAGAAAGACGTTCCTCATGCGGTTGCCTAACTAGGATTACGCTTTTCCGGCAGAGCCCGTTGTCTAGGCAGGCCATACAAGCTAGCGCGGATGGATGAAAGGGCTACCCACACCAGCGGGTAGCCCTTTTCATTTGCAAATATAGTCAGATTAGTTTGCGTGCGACGTACTTCGATGCACGGCGACGGTTTACCACCACACGTAAGAACGCACCCAGTGCCACGACGCGCGTGCGGCCCGCCAAGCGAGAGGGTAGCCTTTCACGGAAATCTTTGCGGTACCCGTCATCCCCTCTTCTAGAGAGCCATCGGGATTGGGGAAATCCATAACTACCGCAAAATAGTTCGTCAGCTCTTGACCCATCCGTTCACGTTTCTCCGGGCTTCTGACTGGCCGGTCCAACGCAGCTGCGGGCAAAATTCGCTCTACCCGGCCCGAGTATGTGCGGAACGGAAACGGCAGGACCTTCACCTGGGCCGCCGCGCCCGGTTTGATCTCTTCCAACTCCCAGTCGCGAACCAGGATTCGCGCCTTCATCGTGGTGCGATCCGCCAGTTGGCAAAACTCGCTTCCGGCGCCGAGGAATTCTCCCACCCTCTGTTCGACCTCCGGAGTCGTGACTACTCCCGCGAAAGGCGCTCGAATCTCCAGCGCATCCACTCTCTTTTGCGCCACTTCAAACTCTTCCTGCAACCGCGTCCTGTCGCGCGAAGACCGGGCGGCCTTGTCGCGATCGGATTGTCCGACATCGCCGCGGAGATTACTCGAGGCCAGCGCGAGTTGCTGGGTTAGTTCGCTTGCATCCGCTTCGATCTCCGGGTTCTGCAGCACGGCAAGCACTTGCCCGGCTTTTACCAGGTCGCCTTGATGAACGAGGACCTGTTTCACAATTCCCGCGGACTGCACTCGCACTCGTGCTTCTATGCCGGGCTCAAGCACAAAATCGGTCGAAACCTTGGAAGGAATGGGAGGCAGCAACAACACCAACGCCACGCCGAGCAGCCCGACCTGCTGCGCCCGGCTCATTTTCCAGGACATGGAATCCTCCCTCGTCTGCCTCGCCCATGCGCGTATTTTGGGCCATGCTTTCTTCAAACCTTTTCGAGCGAAGAAGTAGATAACCCCGGCAGTAGCCAGGTATCCCCAGGCGTCGCCGAGTTTGCTGACAAACACATTCTTCAGGAACGAGACCACCAGGAAAATCAGAGTCGTGCTGTAGACAATCGCCGCAACCCCAAAGATCAAAAAAATGCGCCGCTGCCTCCGGGTGGCGGGCGGCAGATCGACATCCCGGAACAGCAGATATTTACTTGCCCAGCCCCGCAGAAATTCGAACGCGTCTTCGCGCAAATTATCGATATCGAGGAATTGCGCCAATGCGTAGTAGCCGTCGGCTTTAATCAGCGGATTCAGGTTCAGGAACGCGCCTTGAATTCCGCTCAGCAACATCGTTTTATACGCGATGTCGTTAACGAGCGTGCCGGGAAGCGAGAAATGCCATATCAGTGCGGCGACTCCGCAAATCACCAGCTCGATCCAGATGCCCGCAAAAACCACCCACTGCCGGCGCGATCCTTTCTGAAACAGCAGAATATCCGTGGTATCGGTAAAGAACGCGGGCGTGAAATAAATCAGCAGGAAACCCATCTGATGGACATCACCGCCGAAATGCTTGCAGGTGAGGCCGTGGCCAAGTTCATGGATGCCGCCCAGCGCAAGCAGGAGAATCCAGAACATCCAAATGTCGTAGGCGCTCTTGTTCGCGAAGGAATATAACGAAGCGGTGTCCTGTTGAATCCGCACCCAATCAGTCGCCATCAAAGAACCGGCGACAATAAACAGCGCCAACGAGAAAATAACGAAGCCTGTCGTATACATCCAGCTTAGGTATGGATCCATTCTTGCCAGCGTCCTGTTGGGATCCCACGCCTTGAAACTTATATAAAGAACGCTGGATTGATCGACGCGTCCTTTTCGTTCGTCACGAATGCGCTCGAGCACGGCAAGGTTTTTCTCCCCGAGCGAACGCTCCCACATGGCGGGCTCGATGCTGTCGATAAACTCCCGCACCTCGGATTCGTCAAGCGGCGCATCCGCGTGAAGCTCAGTCATTGCCTGCGCGATTTCCGGCGGCGTGCGCGTCCCATCGCAAAGCGTCAGGAGCTCGTATTCGGTGGCCCCGTAGCGATTGTAGGAACTGGTCTCCTCAACCTTGATGACGTAGCTGGTCTCGCCCGCCACCGTTTGTTCGCTGATTCGAAGATCGGTGCGCAACTTCGGACGGCGCAGTCCTTTGGCGAGGAAGCTCGAGACTTGCAGGCTGGTAGGACCGAAACGCATCAGCGCATTCTCTAGGGTTTGGTTTGAGCTGCCGGTAACGCGCCCGGCCACAGAACTCGCACAGCCATTCCGGGCCGCAAATCGGAAATCCCAGGACCGCCCAATTGAGCAGTCACGTCATAGCTATCGCTGGCCGGGTCGACCGTGGGACTAATCTTCACCACGCGTGCGCTCACGGTTCGCTTGGTATCTCCGACCAGCGATAGTTCCACGATCGCGCCGCGCTCCAAGTGCCGCGGCGAACTTTCCGGCACGGGGAATTGCACCAGCAGCGGAGAAAGCTGGCTCACGCGGAAGCACTTGTCGGATTTCGAGACCGTCTGACCCTCGCGCACATAGCGTCGCACAACAACCCCTGCGAAAGGCGAGCGGATCTTCATCTGATCCAGCTCAATTTCAAATCGATGGATTTCCGCCTGGCTGCTTTCTGTTAGTGCTTCCCATCCGTGCATGTCGAATTCAGCGGCTTTCGCGGCGAACTCGGCGGCTTCCATGTCCGCGTCGCTCGAGATGCCCAGCGCACGAAGCTGCTGCTGCCGTTTGTACGCCGCGCCTTTGGCTTTCAACTCCGCTTCCTTATATTTCACGTTGTTCTGCGCCACCTGAAGATCGTCGCGCGCTTTGATGATTTCCATTTGGACGTTGCGATCGTCGATCTGGCCGAGAATGTCGCCCGCCTTCACAACTTTCCCTTCGTCGGTTGCCAGCGAAACAATCACGCCATCACGTTGCGCGGAAACATCCACCTGAT
>Ga0210384_10001044_pt1 | contig 39545 bp, 37 predicted proteins | sample IncBWH2MmetaG_FD_160574 | JGI IMG/M metagenome (GOLD analysis project Ga0210384, IMG submission 160574) | Forest soil microbial communities from Barre Woods Harvard Forest LTER site, Petersham, Massachusetts, United States - Inc-BW-H-2-M | ecosystem: Environmental > Terrestrial > Soil >...
GCGCCGCGGTGCCGGTCACGGCACCGTTCGGCAGCGGCTACCGCATCACGAAGACGGTGACGCCGGTGGAGCAGAAGGCGAAGGGCAAGTGGTCGCGCGGCGACGTCGTGCGCGTGCATCTCGACATAGCCGTGCAGGCCGACGCCACCTGGGTGGTGATCAACGATCCCATCCCCGGCGGCGCCGCGATGCTGGGCACCGGGCTCGGCAACGACGACCAGATCAGCACCGGCACCGAGAAGGACGACGCGCGCGGCTGGCTCGCGTACCAGGAACGCAGCTTCGAGGCGTTCCGCGCGTACTACCGCTACCTGCCCAAGGGCGCGTTCAGCGTCGAATACACGATGCGCCTCAACAACCCGGGCCGCTTCGGCCTGCCGCAGACGCACGTCGAGGCGATGTACGCGCCGGAGATGTTCGGCGAGTCGCCCAACGCGGCGTTCACGGTGGAGCCTTGACCCGCAACCGGCTCCGCACCACGCTCGCCGCGGCCTGCCTGGCCGCGTGCACGGGCGTGCACGCGGCCACGCCGTCGTTCGAGCAGGTGCGCGCCGCCACTCGCAGCTCGGAGACGGTGCTGCTCGATCGCCACGGCCAGCCGGTGCAGACCGTGCGCACCGACCTGCGCGTGCGGCGCGGGGCATGGGTGCCGCTGACGCAGATCTCGCCGGCGCTGCGCGCGGCCGCCATCGCGTCGGAGGACCAGCGCTTCCTGCAGCATTCGGGCGTCGACTGGTCGGCCGTGGCGGGCGCCGCGATCGGCCGCGCGGGCGCGGGCGGCACGCGCGGCGCGTCCACCATCACGATGCAGCTCGCGGGGCTGCTCGATCCCGACCTGGCCCTGCCCAGGGGCGGACGCACCGTCGGAATGAAGGTGGCGCAGGCCGCGGCGGCGCTGCGTCTCGAGCGGAGCTGGACCAAGGACCAGATACTGGAGGCCTGGCTCAACCTCGTGCCGTTCCGCGGCGAGCAGGTGGGCGTGGCGGCGATGTCGCAGGCCTTGTTCCAGAAGACGCCCTCGGGCCTCGACGCCGACGAATCGGCCATCGCCGCGGCCCTGCTGCGTGCGCCCAACGCGGCGCCGGCCGTGGTGGGCCAGCGCGCGTGCGGCGTGCTCAAGGCGCAGGGGCGTGCCGACGAGTGCGCCGTCGCGCAGGGCTTCGCCGAACTGATCCTGGGCCGGGCGGCGAACGCGGCGGACACCGCCGGCGAGCAGCTCGCGCCGCACTTCGCGCGGCAGGTGTTGAAGGCGACCGGCAAGGCGGCGCCGCCGGCCACGCTGCGCACCACGCTCGACGCCGGCACGCAGCGCCGCGCCCGCGACGCGCTGCGCCAGCAACTGGCCGAGCTGCGCGACCGCGACGTGGAGGACGGCGCCGTGGTGGTGCTGGACAACGCCAGCGGCGACGTGCTCGCGTGGGTGGGCTCCAGCGGCGACCTGTCGCGCGCCGCGGCCGTCGATGCGGTGGTCGCGCCGCGCCAGGCCGGCTCCACGCTGAAGCCCTTCCTCTACGAGCAGGCGATCGAGCAGCGCTGGCTGACGGCCGCCTCTGTGCTGGACGACGCGCCCACGCGGCTGCACACGCCGTCGGGCCTGTACATCCCGCAGAACTACGACCACGACTTCAAGGGCCGCGTGACGGTGCGCACCGCGCTCGGCTCGTCGCTGAACGTGCCGGCCGTGCGCACGGCGGTGATGGTGACGCCCGACCGCTTCGCGCGGCGTCTCGTCGCGCTGGGCCTGCCGATCCGCCGCCCCGGCGACTTCTACGGCTACAGCATCGCGCTGGGCTCGCCCGAGGTGACGCTGCTGTCGCTGGCCAACGCCTACCGCGCGCTGGCCAACGGCGGCACGACGAGCCCGCCGCGGATGGTCCTGGCGGACGCGGCGCCGCCGCCGGCGTCCACGCGCGTGATGGATCCGGCAGCGTCGTTCGTCGTGGCCGACATCCTGGCCGACAACGGCGCCCGCGTGCCCACCTTCGGCCTGGACAACGCGCTGGCCACGCGCTACTGGTCGGCGGTCAAGACCGGCACCAGCAAGGACATGCGCGACAACTGGTGCGTGGGCTTCAGCACCCGCTACACGGTGGGTGTGTGGGTGGGCAACGCCGGCGGCGCGCCGATGCACGCGGTCTCCGGCGTCACCGGCGCGGCGCCCGTGTGGCGGACGGTGATGGACGCCCTGCAGCGAAGCGACGTCGCCGACGATCATCCCGGCCGCGTCGGCCCGGCGTCGCCACGGCCCGGCGCCCTGGTCAAGGCGGCCTGGGTGCCCGCCGTGCCCGCGCCGCCGCCGGGCCTGGCGGCGCAGGCGATCACCTTCGACGCGCAGCTGGAGGCGCCGCGCACCGAGTGGTTCCTCGCCGGCACCGAGACCGCGCACGTGGCGCTGGCGAGCGCCGCGGGCACCGCCGCGCGGCCGATCGTGTCGCCCGACGACCGGTCCGTGATCGCGCTCGATCCCGACATCCCGCCGGCCGTGCAGCGCCTGCGCTTCGAGGCCGTGGCGCCGCCGCCCGGCGCCGCCTGGCGGCTCGACGGCAAGCGCCTGGGCGCGGCCCGGTCCTTGCCGTGGGCGCCGTGGCCCGGCCATCACGTGCTGGAACTGGTGGACGCGAAAGGCGTCGCACTGGACACCGTGAGCTTCGACGTGCGCGGCGCTCAGGCCAGGCCCGCCACGCCGCCCGCGCGGGGCGGCTCGAAGGGCGTGCGCCTGTCGACCCGGCCGATTTCCTGAAGCGATCGCGCGAGCGGCGGGGCCGTGGCCTTCACCCCCGCGCTTGCCAGACCGACGCGCTCCAGGTGGGGGCCGCCGACTTGATGATCGCGAGGACCTCCGGCGGGACGTCGCCCGCCCCGGTGAGCTGGCGAACCTCCAGGACATCGTCCGTGCCGAGGCCGCATGGCGCGCGCAACGCCCAGGAAATCGCCTCTTCCAGCGATCCGACTTCAACGATGTAGAAGCCGCCGACCAGTTCCTTGGACTCGGCGAACGGGCCGTCGACGACGTAGCGCTTGCCCTTGGCGACCCCGATGCGCGCTCCCCGCGCCGCCGGGTTGAGGCCTTCGGACGCCACGAGGACGCCGGCCTTGTGCATCTCCTCGTTGAACCTCATGTAGGCCGTGAGAAGGGCCTCGTCCAGACCGGGGCCGGCCGCCTGCTCCGGATCGTTCGTGCCCGCCTGGGCCGTGATGATGAATCGCATCGTCGTTCTCCTGGGTTGAATGGTGCGCCAGGACCACGACGAACGACGGGCCGGCAGATCGACATCCTGCGGCCGGATTCCGTCGTTCGCGGCGCACCCGCCGGAACGGGTGCGCCGGGGATTGCTCCGCTCAGAGCAGCGGCTCGTCGTCCTCTTCCGGCACGCCCCCGTCGACCACGAAGTTGCTGAAGCTGGGCGTCGGCCCGACGCTCAGCGTTCCGGACGCGTAGGTGCCCGAGGCCAGCACCTCGTCGCCGGCCGCGATGGACGTGCCGGCATGATGCCGGAACAGGATCGCGCTGACGGCGGCGCTGACGGGCAGGCCGTCGATGGAGAAGGTCGCGGGCGTGGTGCTGGTGCCCGCCACCGGCGCCGGGCTCGCGTCCACCGGCCCGGCCACTTCGCTGGCCGTGGAGGCGGGCACGATGGTCACCGACAGCGCCTGGAGCACGCCATTGCTGTCCTTGGCGGCGCGCACGAGCACATGCTGCGAGGCGCTGGCGGCCAGGTAGGTCTGGAACGTCGAGATGTTGAACGGGTTCGCCTGCGGGTCGTCGTCGAACCATTGGCGCGTCGAGCGGTCCGCCAGTCGCGTCTGGGCGGAAACGACGACGGACTCGCCCAGCACGGTGGCCGTGTAGGTGTTGGCGGCAGTGCCCGCCGCGACGGCGGTGACGTCGCCCATGAATCCGTAGCTGACGCTGCGCGCGGCGCGCAGGATGCGGATCGAGCTGGCGGCCACGGACAGGCCGTCGCTGGACACCGTGCCGACGATGGAGACGAGGTCGCCGACCGCGGGCAGCGACGTGCCCGCCGCCAGGGCGGCCGTGGTCACGTCGACGCCGCGCACGACGAAGCTGGCGGCCGTGGTGCCCGAGGCCGCGGTGAACGACGACACGGCGCCTTCGAATTCCACGGTGGCGCCCGCGGTCTGCACCGGCAGGCGGTCGCGCTTCAGCGCCACCGTGGCGTTGAACGACGTGGCCGGCAGGCTCGGCGCGGTGGCCGAGAACGCGGACACGACGTCGCCCACGGCGAAGGCGCTGGCGCAGGCGGCGGACTCGCCCTGCGCGCGGCATGTCGCGCCGGCAAGACTCACCTGCAGGCCGCCGATGGTGACGCCGGGCGTGGCGCTGATGGCCGTGACGACGCCTTCCACCTTGTAGAGCGCGCCGCTGGCGCCGGTCGGGGTGTCATGGATGGAGACCAGCGTCGCCACGATGTTGGCGCTGCCGCTGGTGCTGCTGAACAGGTAGCCGTCGACGCTGACGTAGGAGCCCGGCGTGGTGGCACCGCCGCTGGTGGCGGTCAGCGTCAGGCCGGAGGCGCCGCCGATCGGGGTGCACGCGTTCGTCGTCGCGGTCACGCAGGCACGGTGGTCGGAGAACAGCGTGGCGCTGTCCAGTTTGATCGTCTGGCCCATGACGGTGAGCGTGTTCGCGGTGCCGTCCCAGGCGTCCACATCGCCGCGCACCAGCGGGTGCACGTGCAGCAGGCGCGCGACGGGGGCGGTCGGCGTGCTGTTGCTGGCGGGATCGACGTCGACCACCTCGCCCACCTCCAGCGCGGAGACGCGGGCGTCGGAGGCCCCCGTGTCGTCGTCGACGACCTGGGCGCCGCCGGTGGCGTATTCATGGCCGTTGACGAACACGCTGCCGAACGCCGTGATCGCGCCTGAAGAGCTGGATGTCGAGGCGCCGCTGGGGCTGGAGGTGCCGCCTGACGAGGTCGAGCTGCCGCCACCGCCGCCGCAGGCGGCCAGGGCCAATGCGAGCACGGACGACAGAGTCCTGAACTTCGTGGAAGTCTTCATGGTTGTCTCCTGATGGCGCGAGGGCGTTCCTCGTCGAGATCGCTACTGTGCGACGACTGGCGCCGAAAGGTGTGAAGACACGTAAACCGAAACCCGTTGCTCAGAGAGTCGACAGCTTCGGGTGGCGCAAGGTAACGCGATGATGGTGCATGTTTCAGCGCGCGTCACCCTGCAAGCGGCTCGCGAATGGCCTGCGCGGACATCGCGGCAGCCACGAAGATGGCGTAGGCTCCGGGTTTTCCAGCAAGGCCGGGCGCGCGACCGGGCCTTGTCGCAGCCGGGACAGTGCCCGGCGCGCGAACAGTCCTAGAATCGAACGATCGTTCTATTTTCCGGGGTGGCCGCTCGCCGGCCCCGGGCGAACTGAATTCACGGAGACCAGCCCCATGAGTGCGAGTTACGAAGTCCGCGGCGCCATCGCCGTCATCACGCTGAACAACCCGCCGGTCAACGGCCTGGGCTACGAGACGCGCAAGGCCGTGGCCGCTGCGGTCGAGAAGGCGGAGGACGACGCGGCCGTCAAGGCCATCGTCATCACGGGCGCCGGCAAGGCGTTCTCCGGCGGCGCCGACATCAAGGAATTCGGCTCGCCGCTGGCGCTGGCCGAGCCCAACCTGCTGAGCCTGATCGCCCGCGTGGAGGGAGCGTCCAAGCCGGTCGTCGCCGCGATCCACACCGTGTGCATGGGCGGCGGCCTCGAGCTGTCTCTGGGCTGCCACTACCGCGTGGTGTCGCCGGGCGCGGCGATCGCGCTGCCCGAGGTCAAGCTGGGCATCCTGCCGGGTGCCGGCGGCACGCAGCGACTGCCGCGCGCGATCGGGGTCGAGGCCGCGCTGAACATGATCGTCAGCGGCGAGCCGGTCAAGAGCGAGCTGCTCGCGCAGATCCCCGGCCAGAAGCTGTTCGACCGCGTGATCGAGGGCGACCTGATCGAAGGCGCGCTGGCCTTCGCCAACGAGATCGCCGCCGCGCGTCCGCTGCCCATGGTGCGCGACCTGAAGTGCAAGCACCCTGACGGCGACGCGTACTTCGGCTTCGCGCGCAACACCGTCAACGCGATGGCCAAGAACTTCCCGGCGCCGGCGCGTTGCGTCGACTGCGTCGAGCAGGCGACCAAGGCCAGGTTCGAGGACGGCCTCAAGGTCGAGCGCGAGGCCTTCGCCGCGCTGATGCTCACGCCCGAGAGCAAGGCGCTGCGCCACGCGTTCTTCGCCGAGCGCGCCGCGGCCAAGGTGCCCGGCATTCCGGAAGACACCGCCACACGCGAGATCAGGAGCGTCGCCATCATCGGCGCCGGCACCATGGGCGGCGGCATCGCGATGAACTTCCTCAACGCCGGCACGCCGGTGGTGATGCTGGAGATGAAGCAGGAGGCGCTGGACAAGGGCGTCGGCATCATCCGCAAGAACTACGAGGCCCAGGTCAAGAAGGGCAAGCTGAAGGAAGACAAGTACGCCGAGCGCATGGCGCTGCTGTCGACCACGCTGTCGTACGCCGAGCTCGGCGGCGCCGACCTGGTGATCGAGGCCGTATTCGAGGAGATCGGCGTCAAGCGGCAGGTGTTCGAGCAGCTCGACGCCGTGATGAAGCCCGGTGCGATCCTGGCCTCCAACACCTCGACGCTGGATCTCGACAAGATCGCCGCGTTCACGAAGCGCCCGCAGGACGTGATCGGCATGCACTTCTTCAGCCCGGCCAACGTGATGCGCCTGCTGGAAGTGGTGCGCGGCGCGAAGACCGCGCCCGACGTGCTGATGACGGTGATGAAGCTGGGCAAGAAGATCAAGAAGACCTGCGTGGTCTCCGGCGTCTGCGACGGCTTCATCGGCAACCGCATGATCGAGCAGTACAGCCGGCAGGCCGGCTACCTGCTCGACGAAGGCTGCACGCCGCAGCAGGTGGACAAGGCGGCCGAGAAGTTCGGCTTCGCGATGGGTCCGTTCCGCATGGGCGATCTCGCGGGCAACGACATCGGCTGGGCCATCCGCAAGCGCCGCTACGTGGAGAAGCCCGACGTGCGCTACAGCAAGACGGCCGACCTGCTGTGCGAGCTGGGCCGCTTCGGCCAGAAGACGGGTGCCGGCTGGTACGACTACGTGCCGGGCAAGCGCGACGCGATCCCGTCGGAGCTGGTCAACGACATGCTGGTCAAGCACCGTGCCGATCTGGGCATCACGCCGCGCAAGATCGGCGACGACGAGATCGTGCACCGCCTGGTGTATTCGCTGGTCAACGAAGGCGCGCGCATCGTCGAGGAAGGCATCGCGCTGCGCGCCTCCGACATCGACATGGTCTACCTCACGGGGTATGGCTTCCCGCTGTGGCGCGGCGGCCCGATGAACTACGCCGACACGGTGGGCCTGTGGAACGTCGTGCAGGCGATGAAGAAGTTCGCGAAGAACCCGGCCGACGACCAGGCGTTCTGGCAGCCCGCGCCGCTGCTGGCCAGGCTGGCCGCCGAAGGCAAGAGCTTCAGCTGATGTCCAGGGCGCCGGGCTTCCTCGTGCGCGCCGCGGCCGTGCTGCTGGGCGTCGTGCTGGGCATGGCGGTCGTCGCGGGCACGAGCCCGTGGCGCGAGCTGCTGAAGAAGCCCGAGCCGGCGACCACCGCCCCGATCCAACGCGAGCGCGCGCCCGACCTGCGCGTCTGACTCACCCCAAAAGATTTCCAGGAGTTCCCCATGACCGATGCCGTCATCGTTTCCACCGCCCGCACGCCGCTTGCCAAGAGCTGGAAGGGCGCCTTCAACATGACGCACGGCGCCGAGCTGGGCGGCCATGCCGTCAAGGCGGCGCTCGAGCGCGCCGGCATCGACGGCGGCGAGGTGGAGGACGTGCTGATGGGGTGCGCCAACCCCGAGGGCGCGACCGGCGCCAACATCGCGCGCCAGGTGGTGCTGCGCGCCGGGCTGCCGGTGTCGGTGGCCGGCGCCACCGTCAACCGCTTCTGCTCCAGCGGCCTGCAGACCATCGCGATGGCCGCGCAGCGCGTGATCGCCAACGAGGGCGACGTCTACGTGGCCGGCGGCGTGGAGAGCATCTCGTGCGTGCAGCAGGAGATGAACCACCACATGCTGCGCGACATGTGGCTGGCGCGGAACAAGCCGGCCGTCTACATGTCGATGCTGGAGACCGCCGAGACGGTGGCCAAGCGCTACAGGATCTCGCGCGAGCGCATGGACCAGTACGGCGCGGCCAGCCAGCAGAAGGCGGCCGCGGCGCTGGAGGCCGGCCTGTTCAAGGACGAGATCGCGCCCATCACGGTCACCGCCGGCGTCGCCGATCCGAAGAACGGCATCCGCACGAAGCAGGTCACCGTCGAGAACGACGAAGGCATCCGCCCGGGCACCACCTACGACGGCATCAAGGACCTGCGCTCGGCGCTGCCCGGCGGCCTGATCAGCGCCGGCAACGCGAGCCAGTTCTCCGACGGCGGCGGCGCCTGCGTGGTGGTCTCCAGCCAGTACGCGGAACGCAAGGGCCTGAAGCCGCTGGGCCGCTTCCTCGGCTTCGCCGTGGCCGGCTGCGAGCCCGACGAGATGGGCATCGGCCCCGTGTACGCGGTGCCGAAGGTCCTTCGTCGCCTGGGCCTGACGGTGGCGGACATCGACCTGTGGGAACTCAACGAGGCGTTCGCGGTGCAGGTGCTGTACTGCGCCGACACGCTGGGCATCCCGATGGACCGGCTCAACGTGAACGGCGGCGCCATCGCCGTGGGCCACCCGTACGGCGTCAGCGGCCAGCGCCTGACCGGACACGCGCTGATCGAAGGCAAGCGCCGCGGCGCGAAGAAGGTCTGCGTCACGATGTGCATCGGCGGCGGCATGGGCGCGGCAGGCGTGTTCGAGGTTCTGTAAGCACGGCATCGGCATGAGTACCCGCGACACCCTGGACTTCCTGCTCTACGACTGGCTCCGGGTCGAGCGGCTCACTGAACGCGAGCGCTTCGCGGACCACTCGCGCGCCACCTTCGACGCGGTGCTGGACACTTGCGAGCGCCTGACGCGTGAGAAGTTCGCGCCTTTCAACCGCCTCGTCGACATCGACGAGCCGCGCTTCGACGGCGAGCGCGTGCACCTGCCGCAGGCCACGCACGACGCGCTGCACGCCTACGCGGCCACCGGCATGATCGCCGCCTCGCAGGATGCCGGCATCGGCGGCATGCAGCTGCCCTGCGTCGTCGAGAAGGCCGCCAACGCCTTCCTCTCCCAGGCCTGCATCGGCATGGGCGGCTACGTGCTGCTCACGCACGGCAATGCGGGCCTGCTGATGGCGCACGGCACGACCAGGCAGCGGGAAGTGTTCGCGGCCCGGGAGTTCACCGGCGAGTGGTTCGGCACGATGTGCCTCAGCGAGCCGCAGGCCGGCTCGTCGCTGAGCGACATTGCCACGCGCGCCGTGCCCGATGGGCCCGAGTTCGAGTCCGACCCGCTGGGCCCGCGCTACAGGCTGGTGGGCAACAAGATGTGGATCTCGGCCGGCGAGCACGAGATCACGCCCAACATCGTGCACCTGGTGCTGGCCAAGATTCCCGGCCCGGACGGCAAGCTGCCCGCCGGCGCCAAGGGCATCTCGCTGTTCATCGTTCCGAAGCGCCACATCGACGCCGACGGCAATCTCACCGGCGAGCGCAACGACGTCAGCCTGGCCGGCCTGAACCACAAGCTGGGCTTCCGCGGCACCTCCAACGCCTTGTTGAACTTCGGCGAGAAGGGCGGGGCGACGGGCTACCTGGTGGGCCAGCCGGGCGAGGGCCTGCGCTGCATGTTCCACATGATGAACGAGGCCCGCATCGGCGTGGGCCTGGGCGCGACGATGCTGGGTGCGGCGGGCTACGAGGCCAGCCTGGCGTACGCGAAGCAGCGCACGCAGGGACGGCCGATCTCGGCTGGCGGCAAGGACGCGGCCATGCCGCCGGTGCGCCTGATCGAACATGCCGACATCCGCCGCATGCTGCTCGCCCAGAAGTCCATCGTCGAGGGCGGCATGGCGCTGGCGCTGTACTGCGCGCGCCTGGTCGACGAGCAGCGCACGGGCGAGGCCGGGTCGGCCGCGGAGGCGGCCACGCTGCTGGAGATGCTCACGCCCATCGCCAAGAGCTGGCCCAGCGAGTGGGCGCTGGAGGCCAACAGCCTGGCCATCCAGATCCACGGCGGCTACGGCTACACGCGCGACTTCCCCGTGGAGCAGCACTGGCGCGACAACCGCCTCAACATGATCCACGAGGGCACGCACGGCATCCAGGCGCTGGACCTGCTGGGCCGCAAGGCGGTGATGCAGGGCGGCGCGGGCCTGAAGCTGCTGGCCCATCGCATCGACGCGACGATCGCGCGCGCGCTCCCGCGGGCACGTCTCGCGGCGCACGCGAACGCGCTCGCGCAGGCCCTGCAGCGCCTGGGCGCGGCCACGCGCGCCGCGTGGGCCACCGCGCTGCCCGAGGACGCGCTGGCCAACGCCACGCCCTACCTCCAGGCCTTCGGCCACACGATCCTCGCGTGGCTGTGGCTGGACGTCGGCGCCTCCATCCTCGACGCCGGCGCGGCCGGATCCACCGCGAATGTCGGCCGCCTGGCCGCGCTGGACTACTTCATGCGCTACGAGCTGCCGAAGACCGACGCGTGGCTGCGCGTCGTCGAGTCGCGCGACCGCACCTGCCGCGACGTGCCCGAAGACGCCTTCTGAACAAGAACACGAGACAACGATGACCACTGCCTCCGCCATCCCCACCACGGCCTGCGCCGAACGCCGCAGCATCCAGAAGCTGTTCGACCTGTCCGGCCGCACCGCGCTCGTCACCGGCGGCTCGCGCGGCCTGGGCCTGCAGATCGCCGAGGCGCTGGGCGAGGCCGGCGCGCGCGTGGTGCTCAGCGCGCGCAAGGCGCAGGATCTCGAGGCCGCCGCCGCGGCGCTGAAGGAACGCGGCATCGCCGCCGACTGGATCGCCGCCGACTCGAGCCAGCCCGCCGAGGTGCGGCGCCTGGCCGACGAGGCGATCGCCAGGCTGGGCCACGTGGACATCCTGGTCAACAACGCCGGCGCCACCTGGGGCGCGCCGGCCGAGGATCATCCGCTGGAGGCCTGGGACAAGGTGATGAACCTCAACGTGCGCGCCATCTTCCTGTTGTCGCAGGCCATAGCCAAGTCCGGCATGATCCCGCGCCGGCGTGGCCGCATCATCAACGTCGCGTCCATCGCGGGCCTGAGCGGCAACACCGGCGCGATGACCACGATCGCCTACAACACGAGCAAGGCCGCGGTGATCAACTTCACGCGCGCGCTGGCCGGCGAGTGGGGCGTGCACGGCATCAACGTCAACGCGCTGGCGCCGGGCTTCTTCCCCAGCAGGATGACCGCGGGCCTGCTGGCCCACGTGGGCGTCGACAACATGCGCGCCCACGTGCCGCTGCGCCGGCTCGGCGACGACGAGGACCTGAAGGGCGCGGCGCTGCTGCTGGCCAGCGACGCGGGCAAGCACATCACCGGCCAGGTGATCGCCGTCGACGGCGGCGTCAGCGCGGTGCACGGTGGCTGAGCTCATGACCGGACGCACGCCCCTGGAGTTCGCGCTCGACATCCCCTTCGTCGAGGCGCTGGGCATGCAGCTCTGGCGTTTCGACGGCGGCGTCGCGGAGGTCAGCATGGACGTGCGCGCCGACATGCACAACTCCTGGGCGGTGGCGCACGGCGGCGTCGTGATGACGCTGCTGGACGTGGCGATGGCCCATGCGGCGCGCAGCGTGCGCGACGAGGGCGAGCACGGGGCGCCGCGCATCGTCACGGTCGAGATGAAGACCAGCTTCATGCGGCCGGCCACCGGACGCCTGATGGCCACCGGCCAGCTCCTCCACGGCACCCGGAGCATGGCGTTCTGCGAGGGCAGCGTGCGCGACGCCACGGGCGCGCTGTGCGCGCATGCCACCGGCACCTTCAAGCTGCTGCGCGCCCTGAAGCGCGGCGACGAACCTTCCTGAACGACAACCCGGCGGCGCTCGCAGGCGTCGCCTTCCCACACCACGGAGACCGTTCCATGTCCACCATCAATCGCCAGATCCTCCTCGCCTCGCGTCCCCAGGGCGAGCCCAGCGCCGCGAACTTCAAGCTCGTCGAGACCCCCGTCGCGCCGCTGGCCGACGGCCAGGTGCTGGTGCGCCACCACTTCCTGAGTCTCGACCCGTACATGCGCGGCCGCATGAACGACGCCAAGAGCTACGCCGCGCCGCAGCCCCTCGACGAGGTGATGATCGGCGGCACCGCCGGCGAGGTGGTCGAATCGAGGAACCCGCACTTCAAGGCCGGCGACAAGGTCGTGGGCATGGGCGGCTGGCAGGAGTACGCGGTCGTCGACGCGGATCAGCGCGGCGTGCTGCAGAAGGTGGACACGACGCACGTGCCGCTGTCGGCCTATCTCGGCGCGGTGGGCATGCCCGGCGTCACCGGCTGGTACGGCCTCGTGAAGATCATCAACCCGAAGGCCGGCGAGACGGTGGTCGTCAGCTCCGCCGCCGGCGCGGTGGGCGGCGCGGTGGGCCAGCTCGCCAAGGCGCGCGGCGCGCGCGTGGTGGGCATCGCCGGCGGCCCCGACAAGTGCCGTTCGGTCAAGGAGGAGCTGGGCTTCGACGAGTGCATCGACTACCGCCAGTTCCCCGACGTGAAGTCCATGTCCGGCGCGCTGAAGGCGGCGTGCCCGAACGGCATCGACGGTTACTTCGAGAACGTCGGCGGCCACCTGCTCGACGCCGTGATGCTGCGTTCGAACGCGTTCGCGCGCATCGCGATGTGCGGGATGATCGCCGGCTACAACGGCGAGCCGATCCCGATGACGATGCCGCAGCTGATCCTGGTCAACCGCATGAAGATCGAGGGCTTCATCGTCAGCGAGCACATGGAGGCGTGGCCGGAAGCGCTGAAGGAGCTCGGCACGCTGGTGGCCACCGGCAAGCTCAAATACAAGGAAACCGTCTCCCAAGGAATCGAGACTGCGCCGGCGTCGTTCTTCGGCCTCCTGAAGGGCAAGAACCAGGGCAAGCAACTGGTAAAACTCGTCTGATCCCACTCCGACGGACGAGACAGATGCTGACCTGGCAATGGACCCGCTTCGCGGGCTTGAGCGGCGACGACGTGTACGACATGCTGGCGCTGCGTTCGACGATCTTCGTCGTGGAGCAGGACTGCGTCTACCTCGATCCGGACGGCCTCGACCGCCAGTCCTGGCACCTGCTGGGACGCGACGGCGCCTCCGGCGGCCTGCTCGCCTACGTGCGGGTGTGCGACCCCGGCGTGAAGTACGCGCCGCCGTCCATCGGCCGCGTGGTGGTCGACCCGTCGCAGCGCGGCACCGGCCTGGGCCACGTGCTGATCGCCGAGGCGCTCAGGCGTTGCGACGCCACCTGGCCCGGCGCGTCCAACCGCATCGGCGCCCAGGCCCACCTGCAGGGCTTCTACGGCCGCCACGGCTATCGGCCCGTCGGCGAGACCTACCTCGAGGACGGCATCGTCCACATCGACATGGAGCGCGCCCCGTCATGACCCCTGCCTCGCTGCACGGCGCCACGCACGCCGTGACCAACCAGGTGCCGCCGTTCGAGAACGTCAACCTGTTCGAGACCAACGCCGCCTTGCGCGACGCGGTGAAGCTCAACGCGCCGGCGCTGGCCACCGATTCGCTGTCCACGCTCGGCACGCTGGCCGGCAGCGCCGAGATGCAGCGCCACGCGCGCCTGGCCAACCTGCACACGCCCGTGCTGCACTCGCACGACCGCTTCGGCCATCGCATCGACGAGGTGGAGTTCCATCCGAGCTACCACGCGCTGCTGGGCGCGGCGCTGCAGCACCGCCTGCACGGCTCGCCGTGGGCCGCCGATGGCCCGAGCCACGTCGAGCGCGCGGCCGGCTTCATGCTGTTCACCGAACTCGAGCCCTCGGTGCTGTGCCCGGTGTCGATGACCTACGCCGTGGCGCCCGCGCTGCGTGCCAACGACAACCTGCAGCAGACCTTCGCGGGCCTGCTGGCCAGCCCGCGCTACGACCACCGGTTCCAGCTCGCCAGCGCCAAGACGGCGATGACCATGGGCATGGGCATGACGGAGAAGCAGGGCGGCTCCGACGTGCGCGCCAACACCACGCGCGCCGAGCCCGATGGCCACGACGCCTGGGGCCAGCGCTATCGCCTGGTGGGCCACAAGTGGTTCATGTCGGCGCCGATGAGCGACGCCTTCCTGGTCGTGGCGCAGACGCCCGCGGGCCCCACCTGCTTCTTCCTGCCGCGCTGGCTGCCCGACGGCTCGCTCAACGCGGTGCGCATCCAGCGCCTGAAGGACAAGCTGGGCAACCACGCCAACGCCAGCTCCGAGGTGGAGTTCGTGGACGCGCTCGCGTGGCGCGTGGGCGACGAGGGCCGGGGCCTGCCGCAGATCCTCGCGATGGGCGCGCTGACGCGCCTGGATTGCGCGCTTGGCACCGCGGGCCTGATGCGCGGCGCGCTGTCGCTGGCGCTGCACCACGCCACGCACCGGATGGCGTTCGGCAAGCGGCTGGTCGACCACGCGCTGATGCGCAACGTGCTGGCCGATCTCGCGCTGGAGAGCGAGGTCTCCACCGCGCTGGCGCTGCGCCTGGCGCGCGCCGTCGACCGCAGCGAGGACCCGGCGACGCCCGCCGCCGAACGCGAACACGAGGCCTTGATGCGCCGCCTGCTGACCCCCGCGGCCAAGTACTGGGTCTGCAAGCGCGGCAGCCATTTCGCCCAGGAGGCCATGGAGTGCCTGGGCGGCAATGGCTACGTCGAAGGGGAGGGCGAGGGCGTGATGGCGCGCATCTACCGCGAGATGCCGCTGAACTCCATCTGGGAAGGCGCCGGCAACATCATGGCGCTGGACCTGCTGCGCGCGCTGCGCGGCGGCCCCGTCGCCGACGCGATCCGGCACGAGGCCAGTGCCGCCAAGGGTGCGCATCCGCTGCTCGATCGCGCGCTGCAGCGCCTGGTGGCGCGCGTGGAGAACGGCGTCGACGAGATCGACGCCCGCCGCTTCGCGCGCGACCTCGCGCTGTTGACGCAGGGCGCGCTGCTCGCGCAGGCCGCGCCGGGCCCGGTGTTCGCCGCGTTCTGCGAGAGCCGGCTCGACGGCGCGCCCGACGCGTTCGGACAGCTCGGAGCGGCCACCGATTTCGACGCGATCCTGCGCCGCGCCGCCGCGCACTGACAACACACAAAGGGAGACAACCCATGACCACGACCACCTGGCAAGGCCGCACGGCCGTCATCACCGGCGCCGCCTCCGGCTTCGGCCTCGAGACCTCGCGCCTGGCCGCGAACAAGGGCATGAACGTCGTGATGGCGGACGTGCTGGAGGAGCCGCTCGCGGCGGCAGTCAAGGAGGTCGAGGCGCTTGGCGCGCAGGTGCTGCCGTTCAGATGCGACGTGCGCCACGCCGCCGAGGTGGAGGCGCTGGGCGCGGCCGCGCAGGCCCGTTTCGGCGCGCCGCATGTCGTGTTCAACAACGCGGGCGTGGGCGCCGGCGGCCTCATCTGGGAGCACACCGCGCGCGACTGGGAGTGGGTCATGGGCGTCAACGTGATGGGCGTCGCGCACGGCGTGCGCGTGTTCACGCCGATGATGCTGGCCGCCGAGAAGGCCGACCCGGCGTTCTCGGGCCACATCGTCAACACCGCGTCGATGGCGGGGCTCGTGAACATGCCCAACATGGGGGTCTACAACGTCAGCAAGCACGCGGTGGTGGCGCTCAGCGAGACGCTGTACCAGGACCTGCGCCTGGTGAGCGACTGCGTCCACGCCCACGTGCTGTGCCCGTACTTCGTGCCCACCGGCATCGCGCACAGCGAGCGCGCCCGTCCCCTTGACGCGCAGGACGCCCGGGAGGACGGCCGCCGGGCCACCACCAGCCAGCGCGTGGCGCAGGGCCTGATCGAGAAGGCGGTGGCCGGCGGGCGCGTGACGGCGGCCGACGTGGCGCAACTGGTCTTCGACGCGCTGGACGCCGATCGCTTCTACATCTACAGCCACCCGAAGGCGCTGGCGCCGGTGATGACGCGCGCCGAGGACATCCTGGCCGCCACCAACCCGTCCGATCCGTACCGCGAACGGCCGGAGCTGGGCGAGCAGCTGCGGGCGGCCCTGCGACGGTGACAGGGTTCGTCCCGAGCGAAGGGAGGCCGAATGGTGTATGATGTCGGAGTAGGCAATACTTAAGACCGTCGTCCAGAAGGACTCCTCCGGCAACCCGTCGTGTGAACGACGACTCGGCTTGGTCGAACTCTCCAGTTTGATTTTCTTGCGTAGTACCTGCACTGCGTTGGCATGTGCTGCGCATGATTTTGAATTTAGGATTTTTCGAGTATGTCGAACGAAACCGGTATCGTGAAGTGGTTCAATGACGGCAAGGGCTTCGGGTTCATCACCCCGGACTCCGGCGGCAAGGACCTGTTCGCCCACTTCAGCGAGATCCAGGGCACGGGCTTCAAGAGCCTGGCCGAGAACCAGCGCGTCGAATTCGAAGTGAAGCAGGGCCAGAAGGGCCTGCAGGCTTCGAACATCCGTCCGCTGTAATGCACGGACTGCGCGCTCGAACCGGGCGCGCAGCGTGACGGCCGCAAACCGTTCTCCCCGCAAAGCAGGATCCCCCATGAGCAAAGCTGCCAAGGGAATGCTGGAAGCCTCCATCAAGGAGGAAGCGGAGCGGAAGGAACGTTTGCGGCAGGCACTGCCGGCTGCCGTGGAGCTCTTGCGCACCCGGCAAGCCGGCTTGATAGCCGCCAGGGAGATCGAGGAATTCGTCGCCCTGAACTGGCTGGAATGGCACGGTGGCACGCTGAGGCTGACCGTCACCGGGTCGAACGTGTGCTCGCAAGGCCGAGCGAATTCGACCCAGGCTCGCGGAACGTGAGCCGGACGCGACGTCCCCCAGGTCGCCATGCCCTCGAAATGAATGCGCCCGACACGGGTGCGGCGGTCTACCCCCAAGCAGGCAAGAGGCGACGGGCAACAGACCGCTCAGAAAGCAATAAAATAATCACTGATATTCCTGTTGGCAAGTACACGGTTTGTCCCCTGGCCAAACCGCAAGCCGACGGCGGCTACACCGCCACTGTTTCCATCGGCACGGGCCGCGGCAACGCAGCCCATGCCCGCGTGATGCGCTTCGCGCCGCTCTTCGAGACGTCCGAGGCTGCACTGCGCTACGCCACCTCCGAAGGCCTGAACTGGGCGCGCCAACAGCCGGCGTGGCCCATCTCGGGGCCACAAGGCTCGCGTGGCACCGCTGGCCTTTCCATCGCATAAATTTCAGGAGCGTTTTCAATGGCAAAAGAAGAACTGATCGAGATGCACGGGGTGGTCGAGGACGTGCTGCCCGACTCGCGCTACCGCGTGAAGCTGGACAACGGCCACGAGCTCGTCGCCTACACCTCCGGCAAGATGCGCAAGCACCACATCCGCATCCTGGCCGGCGACAAGGTGTCGCTGGAGCTGTCGCCCTACGACCTCACCAAGGGCCGCATCACCTTCCGTCACATCGAGCGTCGCGGCCCGAACTGAGCCCGCGTTCGCCGGCCTGGTGCCGGCATGACGACCCCCGAAAAGCCCGCGGCAAATTGCCGGCGGGCTTTTTTTCGTCCGCCGGGCGGCGGGCGGTGGTCGATCAGCGCGCCGGCGGCAGCTCGAACACCAGGCAGGTGGTGGTGGCGTGCGCGAACAGCGTGCCGTCCGGGCCGAACAGGCGCGCCTCCGCGGTGGCCAGTTGCTTGCCGCAGTGGATCACCTTGCCCTCGGCCCGCACGCGGCCGACCTTGGGCGTGAGGCCGCGCACGTAGTTCACGCTCAGCTCGGCCGTCGTGTAGCCGCGGCCCGCGGGCATCATCGTGTGGACGGCGCAGCCGAGCGCCGAGTCCAGCATGGTGGCGAACCAGCCGCCGTGCACACCGCCCATCGGGTTGAAGTGCGCGGGGCCGGGCCTGCCCTGGAACAACGCCACGCCGGGGCCGACCTCGATCAGCGAGAAGTCCAGCGTCTGCGCGATGGGCGCGAACGGCAGCTCGCCGGCCAGCATCGCCTGCATCTGCTCCAGCCCGTTCTTGCCGGCCCATTGGCCGGGCGTGGCCACGCCGGGGCCGGCGCGCAGCATGCGGGTGTCGCTGGCCTCGCCGTCGGCGATCCATTGCTGGAGCACGGCCTGCGCCTGGTCGGCGGACAGGCGGGGCGGAGCGGCGGGGGCGAGCAGGGCGGACATGGCGTTCCTTTCGGGCGACGAACGGTCGTCGTCATTGATGCATATGCAACGATTGTAGCTGCAACTATAATCGCGACATGTCGCCTTCCCTACAGACCGGACGCGCGCCGCACGAGGCGGTCGCCAAGCCGCAGGGCTGCACCAACCTCAAGCTGCGCCAGCTGATGCGCCGCGTGGCGCAGCGCTACGACGCCGAGGTGGGTCAGGTGGGGCTGAAGGGCACGCAGTACTCGCTGCTGAGCCACGTGGTCAAGCTGGAACCCATCCGGCCGGTGGACCTGGCGTCGCGCATGAACGTCGACGCGTCCACGCTGTCGCGCAACCTGCAGCCGCTGATCGCCGCGGGCTGGCTGACGCTGGAGGCGGGCGCCGACGCGCGCAGCCGCCTCGTGCGCGCCACCGAGGCCGGGCGCGCGAAGCGCGCGGAGGCGCAGCGGCGCTGGCGCGTGGCGCAGGAAGGGATCAACGCGACGCTGGGCCCCGAAAGGGTGATCGCGCTGCACGCGCTGATCGACGAGGCGATGCAGGCGCTGGACGAGGCATAGGCTCGCGGGCCGGACGGACTCAGCCGGCGGAGGACTCGGTGGCCTGCAGCCGGGTGGCCGAGAAATTCCACGACAGCGCGTGGGCGCGGTTGGCGGCCTCGCGCGTGTCGTCGATCGGCAGCGTGACGTCCAGCGAGCCGAAGTCGGTGCGCGGCAGGTCCGGGCGGCCGGCGTTGTGCTGCATGTAGTGCCACACCACCATCAGCGCCTTGCCCAGCGCGTGGTACTCGCGGCCGCGGCCCTGCAGGCAGTAGGCCTCGCGCGCCTTGATCAGGTCCATCAGCATGGCGCGGTCGGTGGCGCTCAGGCCGGGGGCGAGAGGATCGATGTCTTGGATGGCGGTCATGGCGATTACCTGGAGGGATGGAGTGCGCAACGGCTGGGCCGAGCGGGACGGCCTCCCCGGCGCTCGGCCGGGGAACCAGCGGATGCCTTCATGTTCGGTGCTTCGTCGTGAATTCATTCACGCAATGACGCCGCCATCCTGCGGTCATTTCGGTGTATCGAGGTAACAGGGCGAAACGTCCTTTCCGCATTCCGCCTTGCTCGGCAGCGGCGCGGTTGCTCATCCTTACGTCTTCGCCGAAACGCGACCGTTCCAGCTCTGCAGTGGCGGGCAACTAGGGCATGCGAGGGGAATCGCGATGCGTGGGCGGCCCTAGCATCCCTGCATGCAAGACGCCCAGGTCATCGTGCTCGCCACGCCCGTGTTCTTCCTGCTGATCGCCATCGAGATGCTGGTGGGCTGGCACCGCCGCCGCGTCACCTACGCCTGGTCGGACACGCTCAACAGCATCGGGCTGGGCATGATGAGCCAGGTCATCGGCGTGTTCACCAAGCTGTTCATGCTGGGCATCTACCAATGGGTGTACGCGCATGCCGCGCTGTTCCCGCTGAGCGCGGGCTCGCCGTGGGTGTGGCTGGGCGCGCTGCTCGCCTACGACTTCCTCTACTACTGGCTGCACCGCGCCGGCCACACGGTGGGGCTGTTCTGGGCCGCGCACGTGGTGCACCACCAGAGCGAGGAATACAACCTGTCCACCGCGCTGCGCCAGACCGGCTCGGGCTGGATCGCCGGCTGGCTGTTCTACCTGCCGCTGGCCCTCGTGGGCGTGCCGCCGCTCGTCTTCGCCGTGGTCGCGCTCGTCGACCTGCTGTACCAGTTCTGGGTGCACACGCGCCAGATCGACCGCCTCGGCTGGTTCGATCGCTGGTTCTGCGCTCCGTCGAACCACCGCGTGCACCATGCCGTCGACGACATCTACCTCGACCGCAACTACGGCGGCATCCTGGTGGTGTGGGATCGGATGTTCGGCAGCTTCCAGCCGGAGCTCGACGACCATCCCTGCCACTACGGCACGCGCAGCCCGCTGCGCAGCTGGAATCCGGTGTGGGCCAACCTCGAGGTCTACGCCGGGCTGTGGCACGACTGCCGCCATGCCGCGAACTGGGGCGACAAGCTGCGCGTCTGGTTCAAGCCGCCGGGCTGGCGGCCGGTCGACGTGGCGGCGCGCTTCCCCAAGGACGCGTTCGTGCCGGGCGCGATCCCGCGTTACGCGCCCGCGCTCACGCCCGCGCGACGCAGCGCGGCCACCGCCGCCTTCGTCGCGGCCGTCGCGGTGACCAGCGTCGTGCTGTGGAACGCGCATCGCCTGGCGCCGCTGCAACTTGCCGGGGCGTCGGCCTGCGTGCTGGCGATGCTGTGGCTGGTCGGGTGGATCACCGAGCGCGGCGAGGGCGCGCCCGCGACCGTTCCGGCGGCCTGAATCCGCTACCACACCCGGCGCGCCAAAAGCCCCACCTTCGGCCTCGGCATCGGCCGGGTCGCTATGGCAAACTCGCGCGCTTTGCGACGTTCTGAACGGCACGAGCCTTGGAAAAGATCCTTCTTCAAATCGCGGCGGAACTCCAGGTCCGCCCCGCACAGGTCAACGCGGCGGTCACGCTGCTGGACGGCGGCGCTACGGTGCCGTTCATCGCCCGCTATCGCAAGGAAGTCACCGACAACCTCGACGACATCCAGCTGCGCGAACTGGAGAGCCGGCTGGGCTACCTCCGCGAGCTCGAAGACCGCCGTGCTGCCGTGAGGAAAAGCATCGAGGAGCAGGGCAAGCTCACGCCCGAACTGGCCGCGGCGATCGCCGCCGCGCCTACCAAGCAGGAGCTGGAAGACCTGTACCTGCCGTTCAAGCAGAAGCGCCGCACCAAGGGCATGATCGCCCGCGAGGCCGGCCTCGAGCCGCTGGCCGACAGGCTGTTCGCCGACCCGTCGCTGGATCCGCAGGCCGAGGCCGGCGCGTTCGTCAACGCCGACGCCGGATTCGCCGACGCGTTCGCGGTGCTCGATGGCGTGCGCGACCTGTTGTCCGAGCGCTGGGCCGAAGATGCCGCGCTGGTGAAGGTGCTGCGCGAATGGCTGTGGGACGAGGCCCTGTTGCAGTCGAAGAAGATGGACGGCAAGGACGAGAACAACGCCGACGTCGCCAAGTTCCGCGACTACTTCGACTATTCGGAGCCGATCCGCACCGTGCCCTCGCACCGCGCGCTGGCCGTGTTCCGCGGCCGCACCAACGAGATCCTCGACGCCAAGCTGATCCTCGACGAGGAACTCGTCCCGGGCCAGCCTGGCCTGGCCGAAGGCCGCATCGCGCGCCACCTGGGCTGGGCCCACGGCAAGCGACCGGCCGACGATCTCATCAAGCGCACGGTGTCGTGGACGTGGAAGGTCAAGCTGTCGCTGAGCCTGGAGCGCGACCTGTTCGGCCGCGTGCGCGAGGAGGCCGAGAAGGTGGCCATCCGCGTGTTCGCCGAGAACCTGCGCGACCTGCTGCTGGCGGCGCCCGCCGGCAAGCGCGTCGTCATGGGCCTGGACCCGGGCATCCGCACCGGGGTGAAGGTGGCCGTGGTCTCGGACACCGGCAAGGTGCTGGCCACGCACACCGTCTATCCGCACGAGCCGCGCCGCGACTGGGAGGGCTCGCTGCATGCGCTGGGCCTTCTCGTGGCGCAGCACGGCGTCAACCTCATCGCGATCGGCAACGGCACCGCCAGCCGCGAGACCGACAAGCTGGCCGCCGACCTCATCAAGCGCGTGCAGCAGCTCGCGCCGGACGTCGTCATCGAGAAGATCGTGGTGAGCGAGGCCGGCGCGTCGGTGTACTCCGCGTCCGAATTCGCCAGCAAGGAACTGCCCGACCTCGACGTGAGCCTGCGCGGCGCCGTCTCCATCGCGCGCCGCCTGCAGGATCCGCTGGCCGAGTTGGTGAAGATCGACCCCAAGAGCATCGGCGTGGGCCAGTACCAGCACGACGTCAACCAGAGCGAGCTGATGAAGACGCTGGACGCCGTGGTGGAGGATTGCGTGAACAAGGTGGGCGTCGACCTCAACACCGCTTCGGCCCCGCTGCTGGCGCGTGTCTCGGGCCTGAGCCAGGCCGTGGCGAGTTCCATCGTGCGCTGGCGCGACGCCAACGGCGCGTTCGCCGCGCGCTCGCAGCTGCTGGACGTGACGGGCCTGGGCCCCAAGACCTTCGAGCAGGCCGCCGGCTTCCTGCGCATCCGCGGCGGCAGCAACCCGCTGGACATGACGGGCGTGCACCCCGAGACCTATCCGGTGGTCGAGCGGCTGCTGGCCGCCACGTCCAGGCCGATCACCGAGGTGATGGGCCGCAGCGACGTGCTGAAGTCGCTCAAGCCCGAGGCCTTCGCCGACGAGAAGTTCGGCGCGATCACGATCAAGGACATCCTGGTCGAGCTCGACAAGCCCGGCCGCGACCCGCGCCCCGACTTCAAGGTGGCGCGCTTCAACGACGGCGTCGAGGACATCAAGGACCTGCAGCCCGGCATGCTGCTGGAAGGCACCGTCAGCAACGTGGCGCAGTTCGGCGCCTTCGTCGACCTCGGCGTCCACCAGGACGGCCTGGTGCACGTGAGCCAGCTCTCCAACAAGTTCGTCAACGATGCGCGCGAGGTGGTCAAGACCGGCGACATCGTCAAGGTGAAGGTGGTGGAGGTCGACCTGGCGCGCCAGCGCATCGCGCTCACGATGAAGCTCGATTCGCAGCCCCAGCAGAAGGGCGCGCGCGGTGCCGACAACAGCTACCGCGCGCCGGCCCGCAACGAGCGCGCGCCGCAGGGTTCGCGCGGCGGCCAGCCGGCCAGCGCGCCCGCCGGCAACAGCGCGATGGCGGCGGCCTTCGCGAAGCTGCAGAACAAGGGCTGATCGCATCTCGAAAGCGCCGCGTCAACGAACTGCGCTATGGTCGAGCCATCCCCGCCACTTCGTTTCTTCTCCATGCGATATGCCCTGACGCTCGTTCTTGCCGCCGCCGGCCTCGCCGCCTGCGCCTCCAAGCCTGCTGCCGCGCCCGTCGCCGCGGCCGCACCGGCGCCCGGCGCCTCGCCCGAGGTGAAGGTCACCGAGTCCTACTTCGGACGAACCAAGGCGGCCGTCGCCACGCTGACGCCGTCGGCCACCAGCGGCGTCACGGGCATCGTCACGTTCTCGGGCGGCAGCACCACGGTGGACGTCCACGTGCTCGCGTCGGGCCTGCAGCCCGGCTCGATCCATGCCTTCCACGTGCATGAGAACGGCAACTGCGCGAGCGCCGACTTCCTCGGCGCCGGCGATCACTTCAACCCGACGCACAAGCCGCACGGCGCGCAGGACCAGCCGCACCACGCCGGCGACATGCCCAGCCTGTTGGCCGACCCGGCCGGCAAGATCGACGCGCGCTTCACGCTCGAGGGCGTCACGCTGGGCGGCACCGACGGCTTCGTCGGCCACGCGGTGATCCTGCACGCGGCGGCCGACAACTACGAGGCGCAGCCCAGCGGCAACGCCGGCGCGCGCATTGCCTGCGGCGTGATCGCGGCCCAGTAGGCCGATGCGGGCGCTGCAGATCCTTGCCGGCCCGGCGGCGCTGAAGCGCCTGCGCGAGCGCGGCCTGCAGCCATCCGACATCCGCGCGATCCCCGCGGCCGCCGGCGGCCCCAAGGGCCTGATCCTCAACCCGCTCGACCGCTTCATCTTCGGACAGTGGCTGCCGCGCAGCGAGCAGGTGGTGCACCTGCTGGGCGCGTCGATCGGCGCGTGGCGCATGGCCAGCGCCTGCCTGCCCGACCCCGACGCGGCGGTCGCCGAGCTGGCGGCCGACTACATCGCGCAGCGCTACGAGCACGCGCCGGGCAAGGCGCCCAGGCCCGGCCATGTGAGCGAGTTGTTCGAGGCCAAGCTGCGCGAACGCTTCGGCGGCCGCGAGCACGAGCTGCTGTCCAACCCGCGCTTGCGGCTGCACGTGTTCACGAGCCGAGGCGTGCGCGCGCTCGCGCGGGACGGGCGCCTGCGCACGCCGCTCGGCTACCTCGGCGCGTTCGCATCCAACGCCGTGTCGCGCCGCGCGATGGGCGGCTTCCTGGAGCGCGTGATCTTCTCCGACCCGCGCGACCGGCTGCCGGTGCCCACGCACGACTACCGCACCCACCACGTCGAACTGGACGCGGCCAACCTGAGCCGCAGCATCCTCGCGAGCTGCACGATCCCGTTCTGGCTGGAGGCCGTCGATTCCATTCCCGGCGGGCCGCCCGGCCCGTACTGGGACGGCGGCATCACCGACTACCACCTGCACCTGGACTACGCGTCGATCGGCGAGGGCCTCGTGCTGTACCCGCACTTCCAGAAGACGCTGGTGCCCGGCTGGCTGGACAAGGCGCTGCGCCACCGCCATCGCGCGAGCGCGCGCCTGGCCAATGTGGTGCTGCTGTCGCCCAGCCCCGAGTGGGTGGCGACGCTGCCGGGCGGCAAGATCCCCGATCGCGGCGACTTCAAGGCCTACGGCGACGACCACGACGCCCGCGAGCGCGTGTGGGCGCGCGCGACCGCCGAGAGCGCGCGGCTGGCCGAGGAGTTCGAGGCGCTGGTGCGGCAGTCGTCCATCGAGGCGCTGCCCTTGCCTTGAAAAAATCCAATAGAATCGAGCCATCTCGATCCTGCATCGACTGATTTTCAAGAATGGGAAAGGCGCGACGGGTTATGACACCGCGAACTACGGCTACGTTCGAATCGATCCGCGAGGCGCGCCCGGCCGTGGCGCACTGACGCGCGGCAAGCTTTTTTCCTCATTCCAGAGACGCGGCCAGATGGCCGCGTTTTTCATTTCCGAAAGAGATTTCCCATGATCGCCATCCAATTGCCCGACGGTTCCAGGCGCGAGTTTCCGCAACCCGTCACGGTGGCCGACGTCGCCGCCTCCATCGGCGCGGGCCTGGCCAAGGCCGCGCTCGGCGGCCGCGTCGGCGCGCCCGGCAACACGAAGCTGGTCGACACGAGCCATCTGATCGAGGCGGATGAATCGCTGGCCATCGTCACGGCCAAGGATCCGGACGGCCTGGACCTGATCCGCCACTCCACGGCCCACCTGCTGGCCTACGCCGTCAAGGAGCTGTTCCCCGAGGCCCAGGTCACGATCGGCCCGGTCATCGAGAACGGGTTCTTCTACGACTTCGCCTACAAGCGCCCGTTCACGCCTGAAGACCTCGCCGCCATCGAGAAGAAGATGGGCGAGCTCGCCGCCAAGGACGAGAAGGTGACGCGCCGCGTGCTGCCGCGCGACGAGGCGGTGAAGTACTTCAAGGACATGGGCGAGGCCTACAAGGCCGAGATCATCGGCAGCATTCCCGAAGGCCAGGACGTCTCGCTGTACCGCGAAGGCGCGTTCGAGGACCTGTGCCGCGGCCCGCACGTGCCCTCCACGGGCAAGCTGAAGTTCTTCAAGCTGATGAAGGTGGCCGGCGCCTACTGGCGCGGCGACCACCGCAGCGAGATGCTCCAGCGCATCTACGGCACGGCCTGGGCCACGAAGGAAGAACTGGCGCAGTACCTCACGATGCTGGAGGAGGCCGAGAAGCGCGACCACCGCAAGCTGGGCCGCGAGCTGGACCTGTTCCACATCGACGATCACGCCCCCGGCATGGTGTTCTGGCACCCCAAGGGCTGGGCGGTGTGGCAGGGCGTCGAGCAGTACATGCGCAAGGTCTACCAGGACAACGGCTACCAGGAGGTCAAGGGCCCGCAGGTCATCGACAAGTCGCTGTGGGAGCTGAGCGGCCACTGGGACAAGTACAAGGACGCGATGTTCACGACGGAGAGCGAGAAGCGCGACTACGCCCTCAAGCCGATGAACTGCCCCGGCCACATCCTGATCTTCAAGCAGGGCATCAAGAGCTACCGCGACCTGCCGCTGCGCTACGGCGAGTTCGGCAACTGCCACCGCAACGAGCCCAGCGGCGGCCTGCACGGCATCATGCGCGTGCGCGGCTTCACGCAGGACGACGGCCACATCTTCTGCACGGAAGACCAGATCCTGCCGGAATGCCTGGCCTACACGGCGCTGCTGCAGAAGGTCTACAAGGACTTCGGCTTCACGGACATCATCTACAAGGTGGCCACGCGCCCGGCCGCGCGCATCGGCTCCGACGAGATCTGGGACAAGGCCGAGGCCGCGCTCATCAAGAGCCTGGAGGCCTCCGGCGTGGAAGTGGTCATCGCCCCGGGCGACGGCGCCTTCTACGGCCCCAAGATCGAGTACACGCTGAAGGACGCGCTGGGCCGTCAGTGGCAGTGCGGCACGATGCAGGTCGACTTCTCCATGGCCCAGCGCCTGGGCGCCGAATACGTGGCCGAATCCGGCGAGCGCCATGCGCCCGTCATGCTCCACCGCGCCATCGTCGGCAGCCTGGAACGCTTCATCGGCATCCTGATCGAGCAGCATTCCGGGGCCTTGCCGGCCTGGCTGGCGCCCATGCAGGTGGTGGTGTGCGGCATCACGGACCAGCAGGCCGATTACGTGCAGCAGGTGGTCGATACCCTCCGAAAAGACGGTATCAAGGTGCAGGCCGATTTGCGCAACGAAAAGATCACCTATAAAATCCGCGAGCATTCATTGCAGAAGGTCCCGTTCATCCTCGTCGTTGGCGACAAGGAGAAGGCAAGCGGGGCCGTTGCGGTGCGCGCCCGGGGCAACCGGGATCTCGGCGTGATGCCTCTTGCAGACTTCGAACGGAAGCTCGCTGAGGACATCGCCACCAAGGTCTGACCGCTCAAATCGTCGGTCTTCCTCCTCGACAACGCGCTTTTTGGCGCGTTTTCGTGTTGGCGGGTCGGCGATTTGCCCTGTTCGTTCACCACCCCATGCTATGCGTCCTGCTCTTGCCCAGGATTGCACTTGAAGGACTTGCACCATCGCTACCTTTGCTGACCGCCGGACTCCCAATGTCGAGCGCAAACACCGGCTCAATCGAGAAATCACCGCACCCATGGTGCGTTTGAACGGCCCCGAAAACGAGCCGCTCGGCGTTGTGAGCCTGATGGAGGCCTTGCGGCTGTCCAGCGAGTACGACGTGGACCTGGTCGAGATCGCCGCCATGGCCGATCCCCCGGTCTGCCGCCTGATGGACTACGGCAAGTTCAAGTACATCGAGCAGAAGAAGGCCGCCGACGCCAAGTCCAAGCAGAAGATCATCGAGGTCAAGGAAGTGAAGTTCCGTCCCGGCACCGATGATGGCGACTACCACATCAAGATGCGCAATCTTCGCCGCTTCATCGCGGAAGATGGCGACAAGGGCAAGGTCACGCTGCGCTTCCGCGGTCGCGAGATCACCCACCAGGACATCGGCATGCGGATGCTCGAACGCATCCGCGACGAACTGGCGGACGTGTCGGTGGTCGAGCACATGCCCAAGCTGGAAGGTCGCCAGATGATCATGGTGCTTGCACCCAAGAAGAAGGCTTAGTATATAATCCTGGGTTCCCCGGTTGGCCGATCAGGCTGGCAGGTGGAATTCACGGTGAGCCCCGTGAAGAAAGCGCGTCGAAAGATGCGCTTTTTTTGCGAGGACTTCGCCAGAAGCCCGGCAGGCAGACAAGTAACGCCGATCTCGACGTTCGCCTGGACCAGGGTGCATTAAAAGGAGCATTCACATGCCCAAGATGAAGACCAAGAAGAGCGCGGCCAAGCGGTTCCGCGTCCGTCCGGGTGGCACCGTCAAGCGCGGTCAGGCGTTCAAGCGCCACATCCTCACGAAGAAGACCACGAAGAACAAGCGCCACCTGCGCGGTTCGACCAACGTGCACGAGACCAACATGGGCCACATGGCCCAGATGCTCCCGTTCGCCGGTCTCTGATCTTCAAGTAACGGACTGAAAGGAACTACTCATGCCTCGCGTCAAACGTGGTGTAACGGCTCGCGCCCGCCACAAGAAGATCCTCGCCCTGGCCAAGGGCTACCGCGGTCGCCGCAAGAACGTCTACCGCGTTGCCAAGCAAGCGGTGATGAAGGCCGGTCAATACGCCTACCGTGACCGCCGTACCCGCAAGCGCGTCTTCCGCGCCCTCTGGATCGCCCGTATCAACGCCGGCGCCCGTTCGCACGGCGTCACGTACAGCCGCTTCATCGCCGGCCTCAAGAAGCTGTCGATCGACCTGGACCGCAAGGTGCTGTCGGACATGGCCATCAACGACCCCGCCGCCTTTGGCAGCATCGTCGCCAAGGTGAAGGCCCAGCAGGCTTGAACGTGATCACGCCGCGGCCGGCTTTGCGGGCTGGCGGCGATCAAAGCCAACGAGACGCTGCCTCGCGGCAGCCTCTCCACGACAAGGCCGACACCCTGGGTGCCGGCCTTTTCTTTTTCCTGTCTCCATTTGCGGTCAAGCTCGCGGGCTACGACCGACGGACAACATGAACGACCTCGACCTCCTGGTGCAGTCCGCCGAAACCGATTTCTCCGCCGCCGCCACGCCGGCCGACCTGGAGAACGCGAAGGCCCGTTTCCTCGGCAAGACCGGTCGCGTGACCGAGCTGCTCAAGGGCATGGCCGCGCTGTCGGTGGAGGAGAAGAAGACCCGCGGCGCCGAGATCAACGGGGTCAAGCAGCGCATCGAGGCGGCGCTCACGGCGCGCCGCCAGGCGCTGGCCGACGCCGAACTGCAGGCGCAGCTCAAGGCCGAGGCGCTCGACGTGACGCTGCCCGGACGCGCGCGTGGGCAGGGCGGCCTGCACCCGGTGTCGCGCTCGCTGGAGCGCATCGAGCAGATCTTCGGCTCGATGGGCTTCGACGTGGCCGACGGCCCCGAGATCGAGGAGGACTGGTACAACTTCACCGCGCTGAACACGCCGGAAGACCATCCCGCGCGCTCGATGCACGACACGTTCTACGTCGAGGGCGGCAAGCTGCTGCGCACGCACACCAGCCCGATGCAGGTGCGCTACGCGATGCAGCACGTGAAGAAATACGCCGGCGCGAAGAGCATGCCCGAGATCCGCGTGATCGCCCCGGGCCGCACCTACCGCGTCGACTCCGACGCCACGCACTCGCCCATGTTCCACCAGTGCGAGGGCCTGTGGATCGGCGAGAACGTGAGCTTCAAGGACCTGCGTTCGGTGTTCACCGACTTTCTGCGCCAGTTCTTCGAGGCCGACGACCTGGTGATCCGCTTCCGTCCGTCGTTCTTCCCGTTCACCGAACCCTCGGCCGAGGTCGACATCGCGTTCCAGAGCGGTCCGCTGAAGGGCCGCTGGCTGGAGGTGGCCGGCTCCGGCCAGGTGCATCCGAACGTGGTGAGGAACTTCGGGCTGGACCCGGAACGCTACATCGGCTTCGCATTCGGCATGGGCCCGGATCGCCTCACGATGCTGCGCTACGGCGTCAACGACCTGCGCCAGTTCTTCGACGGCGACCTGCGCTTCCTGTCGCAGTTCCGCTGATCGTCGCCCGCTTCGTCGTCACGTCCACCGACCACCCGAATTCGAGTTCCCCATCATGCAATTCCCGGAATCCTGGCTGCGCGAGTTCTGCAACCCGCCCATCTCCACCGAGCAACTGGCCGACCTGCTGACCATGGCGGGCCTCGAGGTCGAGGAGATGCATCCGGTGGCGCCGCCGTTCTCCGGCATCGTCGTCGCCGAGATCCTCGAGGCGGTGCAGCATCCCAACGCCGACAAGCTGCGCGTGTGCAAGGTCGACGCCGGCGCGCTGTCGCCCGACGGCCCGCTGCAGATCGTCTGCGGCGCGCCCAACGCGCGCGCGGGCATCCGCGTGCCGCTGGCCATGGTGGGCGCCGAGCTGCCCCCGGGCGAGGATGGCAAGCCCTTCAAGATCGGCGTGGGCAAGCTGCGCGGCGTCGAGAGCTTCGGCATGCTGTGCTCGGCGCGCGAGCTGAAGCTGTCGGAAGACCACGGCGGCCTGCTGGAGCTGCCGGCCGATACCCCGGTGGGCATCAGCATCCGCGACGTGCTCAAGCTCGACGACACGCTGTTCACGCTCAAGCTCACGCCCAACCTTGCGCACAACCTGTCGGTGCTGGGCGTGGCGCGCGAGGTGTCGGCGCTCACCGGCGCGCCGCTGAAGCTGCCCACCTTCACGCCCGTGAAACCCACGCACGACGCCCAGGTGCCGGTGCGCATAGCGGCGGCCGACCTGTGCGGCCGCTGGGTCGGCCGTGTGGTGAAGGGCGTGAACCCGAAGGTCCAGACGCCCGCGTGGATCGTCGATCGCCTGGCCCGCTGCGGCCAGCGCTCGGTGTCGCCGCTGGTCGACATCTCCAATTACGTGATGTTCGAGCTGGGCCGCCCGTCGCACATCTTCGACCACGCCAAGATCCACGACGAGCTCGTGATCCGCTGGGCCCGGCCCGGCGAGACGCTCAAGCTGCTGAACGGCAACACCGTGGAGCTCGACGAGAAGGTGGGCGTGGTGGCCGACAGCACCGGCCCCGAGTCGCTGGCCGGCATCATGGGCGGCGACGCCACGGCCGTGTCCGACACCACCGCCGACGTCTACGTGGAGGCCGCGTTCTGGTGGCCCGTCGCCGTGGCGGGCCGTTCGCGCCGCTTCAACTTCGCAACGGACGCCGGCCACCGCTTCGAGCGCGGCGTCGACGCCGAGACCATTCCCGAGCACGTCGAGCGCATCACGCAGTTGATCCTCGACATCTGCGGCGGCCAGGCCGGCCCGCTCAACGACGTCGTCGCGCGCCTGCCCGCGCGCCCGCCCGTGACGCTGCGTGTCGCGCGCGCGGCCAAGGTCATCGGCATGCCCGTGACGCAGCAGGAGTGCGCCGGCGTGATGAAGCGCCTGGGCCTGCACTGCACCGAGGCCGAGGGCACGATCACCGTCACGCCGCCGTCGTGGCGCTTCGACCTGCAGATCGAGGAAGACCTGATCGAGGAAGTGATCCGCGTGCTGGGCTTCGGCAGGCTGCCCGACACCCCGCCCATCGCGCCGGTGACCGCGCGGGTGCGCCGCGAGGCCAGCCGCTCGTCGCACGCCGTGCGCCGCGCCGTGGCCGCGCTCGACTACCAGGAGACCATCAACTTCTCCTTCGTCGAGGCGCGCTGGGAGCACGAGCTCGCCGGCAATCCGAACCCGATCGAGGTGCTCAACCCGATCGCCGCGCCGCTGGCCGTGATGCGCTCCAGCCTCGTGGGCAGCCTGGTGCAGATCCTGCGCAACAACCTGGCCCGCAAGGCGCCGCGCGTGCGCATCTTCGAGATCGGCCGCGTGTTCTCGCGCGATGCGTCGGTCACGTCGACGCTGACGTCGGTGGCCGGCGTGTCGCAGCCGCTGCGCGTGGCCGGCCTGGCCTGGGGGCCCGTCGACCAGTTGCAATGGGGCGCCGCCGAGCGCCACGTCGACTTCTTCGACGTCAAGGGCGACGTCGAGCAATTGCTCGCGCCGCGCGCCGTCACGTTCGTGGCCGCCGAGCATCCGGCGATGCACCCGGGCCGCTGCGCGGCGGTGGTGGTCGACGGCCAGGCCATCGGCCACGTGGGCGAGTTCCATCCGCGCTGGCGCCAGGCCTACGACCTGCCGACCGCGCCCATCGTGTTCGAGCTTGACCTCGCGGGCGTGCAGGCACGCGAGGTGCCGCAGGCGCAGGCCCTGCCGCGCCAGCAGGCCGCCCGTCGCGACCTCGCGCTGGTGGTGCAGGAAAGCGTCAGGCACGACGCGCTGATGGCCGCGCTGCGCGACGACGCCACGGGCCTGGTGCGCTCGGCCACGCTGTTCGACGTGTACCGCCCCAAGGCCGGCGCCGCCGATTTCGCCGCGGGCGAGCGCAGCCTGGCCGTGCGCCTGGAACTGCTGTCCGACGACGCGACGCTCACCGACGAGATCATCGATGCCGCCGTGGCCGAGGCCATCGCGCGCGCGACGGCGGCCGTCGGCGCGCGCCTGCGTGCCTAAGAGGCTGAGAGCTCTGCGATGATGCGCACATGGACACTGGAATGACCGAAGAGACCCGCCCCGACGCCGTCATCCTGCCGTCGCTGGAGACGCCCACGCTCACCAAGGCCGAACTGGCCGAGCTGCTGTTCGACCGCATCGGCCTGAACAAGCGCGAATCCAAGGACATCGTGGAGGCGTTCTTCGAGCTGCTGCACGAGGCGCTGGTCAAGGGCACCGAGGTCAAGCTCTCGGGCTTCGGCAACTTCTCCATCCGCGAGAAGGGCTCGCGCCCGGGCCGCAATCCGCGCACCGGCGAGGCCGTGGCCATCAAGGCGCGCAACGTCGTCACCTTCCATTCCAGCCACAAGCTCAAGGCCATCGTCCAGGGCGAGATTCCGCCCCCCGAAGAGTTCGAGTAAAGTCTGAGCCCCACTCCGGAGACCGTTGATTTGCAACGCGGCGCAGGAGCCGGGCATCAGGAGGGGGAGCGGATCATGAGAACTTCCGAAGAGGTCAGTCAATGAGCGCGGACATCAAGCCACTGCCCGCCATCCCCGCCAAGCGCTACTTCACCATCGGCGAAGTCAGCGAGCTGTGCGGCGTCAAGGCCTACGTGCTGCGCTACTGGGAGCAGGAGTTCACGCAACTCAAGCCCATGAAGCGCCGCGGCAACCGCCGCTACTACCAGCACCACGAGGTGCTGCTGATCCGCCGCATCCGCGACCTGCTTTACGAGCAGGGATTCACCATCAGCGGCGCGCGCAACCAGCTCACGGATTCCGCGGGCAGCCACGCGCAGGCGCCCGCGGCCGAACCGTTCGATCCCGACGAGCTCGAGGCCGATGCCGCCGACGACCTGGCCTCGACGGCCCCGATGGCGCTCGAGCCCGCGCGCGACCCGGGCACGCGCTCGCGCGCGACCGACGTCGCCGAGCTCGACGATGCCGCGCTGGAAGCGATGGCCCGCGACGACCTGGCCATCATCGAACGCGCGCAACGCGGCGTCGGCGAATTCGCGGCCACGGCCACGTTCACCCGCACCGCCAGCATCCCCGCCGGCAACGCGGGCGTGCGCGCCGCGGCGCTGCAATCCGGCCGCCGCGCCCCAGCGGTCGCGAGTGCCCCGCCCGCGGCGCACGGCGACCTGTCGACGCCCGAACAGATCCGCGCCGAGCTGCTGGCCATCCGCGCGTTGCTGGTGAGCTGAGAACTTTCCGCGTTCCTCTTTTCGACAGCCCAGATTTCGGGCTATACTGCGAGGCTCAGTCGGGGCGTAGCGCAGCCTGGTAGCGCACTTGCATGGGGTGCAAGGGGTCGCGAGTTCGAATCCCGCCGCCCCGACCAAGAGATTCAAGGGTCAGTAGCCAAGTCGCTACTGACCCTTTCGTCTTTCTGGGTGCTAAGCGGGTACTGGTGCCCGTTCGGTGCCCGTTTGCTGCAGGCTATGGCGCCCTCGATTTCGTGGCTTGCCCTTGGTGAACTGCCTCCGCCTCGCCTCAGTTGGGGAAAGTAAAACCCACTAGGTTGTTACCGTTGCGCGGAAACAAATCTGGTAGGACAGGAATTCCCGAAATGGAGCCCATCGTTGCACAACCGATGGCAGCCGATTCAACATACGATTCAGGAAACCACCACCCCGATCTCGCCACCTCAGCGCAAATGACTCGGACGAGATCTTCAAGCCATGGTCCAACAGCAGGGCCTTCGCATCGGAATAGGTGAACCATCTCAAGTGCGTTCTGTCGAATAGCCCGCGATCTCGCTGGGGAAACACCCCCATGACAAAAATACTCCAGAACGCGGAGACATGACGCACGTTTGGCAAGCTGATAACTACACTGCCTCCCGGGGTCAATCGTTCAAGCGCCAAAGTCAAGCTGCGCCTGGGATCCACCAAATGCTCAAGGACATCGGCGAAAATCATGCAATCAAAGATCTGATCAGGCAAGACTGTCGGCCAGTCCATTGTGTTTAGATCGGCGTTCACCACACCGTCGAGATGGCGGGACGCTACTTCAGCAAAACTTTGATCAAACTCGATTCCGAACACCTTTCGGCCCTCCAGCATAGTTTTTAGATGCTTTCCGAGAGCCCCGTTGCTACAGCCCACATCCAGAATCTGCCGCGCCTCGCTTGGAACCAGATTCACAATTTCTGACCGTATTGCGGTGTAAGACGCCAGGCGCTCATCAATAGCAGCCGAATGCATTCCAGTTCCTGTCTTCGTAGATTCAGTCATATTGTGGCGCGTTGCGAGCTATCACACGGTCCGAATGGCTTCAACTAGAAGGCGAGCTTGCTCTTTCATCGAGTCCCGACCGATTGCGGAAGCCCTGGCCTGATTGCCAATCTTACGACTCGTCGAATGGGCGCGGCGAGACATCGCCATGGCGGCAGTTCTCTGTCAACATGACGTCCCGGTCGAATCGATCGACACGCCCAGGAGCGAGCCATGAGCAACCGTCACGGAACACCGATCTGGTACGAATTGATGTCCAAGGACCCGCAGGCCGCGCGGCGCTTCTATGACGCCGTTGTCGGGTGGCGCATCGACGAGTCGCCTCCGCCGGAGTTCGCCATGGACTACCGCATGATCAACGCGGCCGACGGCCCGGTCGGCGGGGTCTTCAAGCTGACGGACGACATGTGCGAACAGGGCGCGCGCCCGTGCTGGATGATGTACATCGGGGTGACCGATGTCGATGCGTGCGTAGCCGCCATCGCGTTGGCCGGAGGTCGTGTGGACATGGCGGCCTTCGACATCCCGAACGTCGGGCGGATCGCGATGGTGTCGGATCCGCAGGGTGCTCCGTTCTACGTGATGCGCGGCTCCAGCGACGAAACGAGCACTGCGTGCGACCCCGGCCGGGCCGGCCACGGTGCGTGGCATGAATTGCATGCGGCCGACGGAGCGAAGGCCCTCGATTTCTACATCGGGCAGTTCGGCTGGGGCAAGTCCGGCGCAATGGACATGGGGCCCGCGGGGGTCTACCAGCTGATCGCCATCGATGGGCGGGACCTCGGCGGCATCATGACCGACAAGGACTTCCCGCGACCGGCGTGGCTGATCTACTTTCGCGTCGACGGCATCGAACGTGCCGCCGCCCGCATCGTCGAGGCGGGAGGCCAGGTCGTTCACGGCCCGATGGAGGTCCCCGGTGGCGGCTGGATCGTCAACGGCATCGACCCCGAAGGCGCGATGTTCGCCCTGACTGGCACGCGCTAGCTTGCGGCGGATCCGGAGCGGGCACGCATCCGGTCGACAGGCGGATGAACCCGCGGCACCGAGGCATCGAGATTGACTGACACGCCGTTGCGATCGATCGTCACGTGCCCTTCATGCGGTCACGCGAAGGCAGAGGCCATGCCCACCGATTCGTGCCAATGGTTCTACGAGTGCACGAACTGCGGGGAACTGCTGCGCCCGCTCCGTGGCGACTGCTGCGTCTTCTGCTCGTACGGGTCGCGCAAGTGTCCTTCGGTCGAGCTCGCGAATCGCGAAACGACGCAGGCAGCCCGCACCTGATCGAGAAACGGACACGTTTCTTGCGATTTAGTGATACGACGTCGTACAAATAATGTGTTGATGCCTTGTACACAAGGCGGCATCGTCTCACAGGGGAAATGCCTATTTTTCGTGAATGTTGCCTGAGCGATAGTCTCGCAAGAGATCAGACAACATATGACTTACATCGAATCCGAGCTAGCACGAAAGCGGAGCGCGCGCCGGCTCGTCGGCACGCGCATCGGGCTGTCGCCCGGTGGGCGAGGCGCTTGCGTGGCGCACGGGGGAGCGCCATGACGAAGCTCGCTTCGTCGCCTTCCGCGGCGACGGCTGCGCAGCCGCGGGACACCGCCGGCTCGGCGACCCGGGTGCGCTACGCCGTGCTCGCGATGATCTTCCTCATCACCACGCTGAACTACGCCGATCGTGCGACGCTGTCGGTCACCGGCCCGGCGATGCGCGCCGAATACGGCTTCGGCGCCGTGCAGATGGGCTACCTGTTCTCGGCGTTCAGCTGGGCTTACGTGCTTGCCCAGGTCCCCGGGGGGTGGCTGCTCGATCGCTTCGGACCCCGGCGCGTCTATGCGTGCAGCATCTTCACGTGGTCCCTGTTCACGCTGATGCAGGCCGGCTCGGGCTGGGGCGCGCTGATCTCCGGCAGCCTCACCGCGGTGACGACGCTGTTCGTGCTGCGCTTTGCCGTCGGGCTCGCCGAGTCGCCGGCCTTTCCCGCCAACGCGAAGATCGTGGCGAGCTGGTTCCCGACCGCCGAACGCGGCACGGCGTCCGCCGTCTTCAACTCCGCGCAGTACTTCGCGGCCATGGCATTCACGCCGCTGATGGCGGCCATCACGCACTGGTTCGGCTGGCGTGCGGTCTACGTCGCCATGGGCGCCGTGGGGATGGTGTTCGCGCTCGTGTGGGTGCGCTTCATGCGCAGCCCCGCCAGGCACCCGTCGGTCAGCCGCGGCGAGCTGCAGCACATCGCCGACGGCGGCGGGCTGATCGACATGGGCGAGGCGGCGGCGGCAGGACCCTTGCAGTCGCGCACGATAGGAGAGGGGCGCACGGCGTTCTACCTGAAGCGACTGCTGTCGAACCGCATGCTGGTGGGGGTCTACGTCGGGCAGTTCTCCATCAACGTGCTGACGTATTTCTTCCTGACCTGGTTCCCGGTCTATCTCGTGCAGCAGCGTCACATGTCCATCCTCAAGGCAGGGTTCATGGCCTCGGTGCCCGCGCTGTGCGGCTTTGCCGGCGGCGTGCTGGGCGGCCTCCTCTCCGACGCGCTGCTCAAGGCCGGCTGGTCGCTCACCGCGGCGCGCAAGCTGCCCATCATCGGCGGCATGCTGCTGTCGGTCAGCCTCATCGTGTGCAACTACGTGGACAGCGAGTGGCTGGTCGTGGGCCTGATGGCGCTGGCGTTCTTCGGCAAGGGTGTCGGCTCGCTCGGCTGGGCCGTGGTCGCGGACACCGCGCCGCGCGAGGTGGTGGGCCTGGCCGGCAGCATCTTCAACATGTTCGGCAACGCCGCGGGCATCGTCACGCCCGTCGTCATCGGCTACATCGTCGAGAGCACCGGCTCGTTCAATCTCGCGCTCGTGTTCGTCGGCCTCAACGCGCTCGTGACGGTACTGTCCTACGCGGTGGTCGTCGGCAAGATCCAGCGCATCGAATTCCACGACGTCCCAGCCTGACCCTCGCTCCAAGACAGGAAATCATGACGCACGCCACCCTCCCGCGTCGCAGGCTCGCGACACACCTGGCCACGCTGCTCCTCGCCGCGGCCGGCGGCGCGAACGCGACGACGGTCGTCTATGTCTCCAACGCCGACAGCCAGGAGATTTCCATCCTGCGGCTCGACAAGGCCAGGGGCGCGCTGGAGCCGCTGGACACGGTGAAGGTGGGCGGCCCGGTGATGCCGCTCGCGGTCAGCCCCGATCGCCACTTCCTGTACGCCGCGTTGCGCTCGCAGCCCTATCGCGTGGTGAGCTTCTCCATCGCCGCCGCCGATGGCCGCCTGACGCGGCTGGGCGAGTCGTCGCTGGCCGACAGCATGGCCAATATCGACACCGACCGCAGCGGCCGCTGGCTCTTCGCGGCCTCGTACGGCGGCGCCAAGATCACGGTCAACGAGATCGGCAAGGACGGGGTGGTGGGCGCGGTGCGCCAGCTGATCGACACCGCGCCGAACGCGCATGCGATCCACGCGGACGCCGCCAACCGCTTCGTGCTGGCCACCAGCCTCGGCGGGGACAACGTGTCGATCTGGCGATTCGATGCGCAGACCGGCAGGCTCGCGGCGAACGATCCCCCGCTGCTCGCGGCGCCGCCCAGGTCGGGCCCGCGCCATTTCGTCTGGGACAGGGCGCAGCGCTTCGTCTACCTGCTCGGGGAAGTCGACGCCTCGCTCGGCGTCTATGCCTGGGACGCGCGGCGCGGCGCGTTGGCCGAATTGCAGCGCACGACCACGCTGCCCGCGGGCTTCGACGGCAAGCCCTGGGCCGCCGACCTGCACCTGACGCCGGACGGCCGCTTCCTGTACGCGTCGGAGCGCAGTTCCAGCACGATCTCGACCTTCCGCGTCGACGCCGCCACCGGCCTGCTGCAAGCGCTTGGCCAGACGCCGACCGAGAAGACGCCGCGCGCCTTCGCGATCGATTCGAGCGGTGCGTTCCTGATCGCCGCGGGGCAGGACTCCAACGCCGTGTCGCTGCGCACGATCGACGCGGGCAGCGGCGCGCTCGGTGCGCCGAAGCGCGTGGCCGTCGGCAAGAACCCGAACTGGGTCGAGATCGTCGACCTGCCTTGAGCCCCCGGCTTCAGAGCCGGAAGCTGCCGACCACCTGCGAGAGCCGCGCGGCCTGCTCGCGCAGGCTCTGCGCCGCGACGGCCATCTGGCGCGTTGGTGACAGGGCCGGGTCGGGATGACGGCCGCGGCTCCCGTGCGTCCTCGGTCGCGCGAACCGCTGCCGTGCACGGTGGCGGCCCGTTTCCAGCCGAGGTTCATCGCATCGTCGAGTCCCGCGTTGAGGCCCTGGCCGCGGAGCGCGGAGTGGATGTGGGCGGCATCGCCCGCGAGGTGCACGCGACCGATGCGAGAGGTCGTTCGCGGCGCTTCGATCGACCATGGCGCCGAATGGTAAGCCGCTGTCTCGTGTGGTTAAGCACCTCGATACGAGAGCCAAGATACTTTGATCAAGCTGCCGGCGGACGTGGCCAGATCCACAAGCCTGCCGTTCCGCCACGCGGGCCTGCTCACCGCGGCGTCCGCGCTGGTCGGCGCCATGCCTTTCGGCCTCGCAAGACCGCTGCCCCCATTCATCGTCCAAGGAGACACGACATGAACTTTCTCGACGGCTCGCTGTTCCCTGAAAACCAGGAAAGACTCGTCATCACGGCGGCCCCCTATGGTCCCGAATGGATCCCGTCCGACTTCCCGGAGGACATCCCGGTGACCATGGAAGCGCAGATTCAAAAGGCGGTGGACTGCTACAACGCCGGCGCCACCGTGCTGCACCTGCATGTACGCGAGCTCGACGGCAAGGGCTCGAAGCGCCTGTCCAAGTTCAATGAGCTGATCGCCGGTGTGCGCAAGGCCGTCCCCGACATGATCATCCAGGTGGGCGGCTCGATCAGCTTCGCGCCGGAAAACGAGACGGCCGGCGCGAAGTGGCTCTCCGACGACACCCGCCACATGCTGGCCGAACTGGATCCGAAGCCCGACCAGGTCACCGTCACGGTCAACACCACCCAGATGAACGTGCTGGAGCAGATGGACGAGCGCGACGTGGCGGGCACCTCGCTGTCCACGCCCGAGAACCGCCGCGCCTACACCGAGATGATCGTGCCCTCGGGGCCGGGCTTCATCGAGGAGCACGTGCGCCGCCTGAGCGCCGCCGGCATCCAGAGCGCCTTCCAGTTCTACAACATCAACAGCTACGAGAGCGTGGAGCGCCTGATCCGCCGCGGCGTCTACAAGGGACCGCTGGTGATGAACTGGGTCGCCAT
>Ga0210384_10001045_pt1 | contig 39512 bp, 32 predicted proteins | sample IncBWH2MmetaG_FD_160574 | JGI IMG/M metagenome (GOLD analysis project Ga0210384, IMG submission 160574) | Forest soil microbial communities from Barre Woods Harvard Forest LTER site, Petersham, Massachusetts, United States - Inc-BW-H-2-M | ecosystem: Environmental > Terrestrial > Soil >...
CTCGTCACCGAACTGTCCAAGGTGCGCGACGAGGTCGCGCGCGGCCCGCGCCAGCTTGCCAGACACACTCTTTATGTTCTGGACGAGCCGACCGTGGGTCTGCACATGGCGGATGTCGAGAAACTGATCCACGTGCTGCACCGGCTGGTCGCCGCCGGCAACACCGCGGTGGTGGTCGAGCACAACCTCGACATCATGGCGGAAGCGGACTGGATCCTCGACATGGGGCCGGAGGCCGGCGATGACGGCGGCCGCATCGTCGCGCAGGGGCCGCCGGCGCAGATTGCGCGCCGCGCAAAACAATCGCATACCGGGCGGGTGCTGGAGGATTTCCTGCGCGAGCGTACGCGCGGGTAAAATAGCACCCATGGCCCACGAGCTGGTCTGCTGGAAATGCGGTGCGGCGCTCGCGGAGTTGAGCCTGCCGCTACGGCGGCTCGATGAATGCCCGCAATGTCGCTCCGAGCTGCACGTGTGCCGCATGTGCGTCGAGTACGACACGCGGGTCGCGAAGCACTGCCGCGAACCCACGGCGGAGGAAGTGAGCGACAAGACGCACGCGAACTTCTGTGATCATTTCAAGCCGCGCGCGGCGGCCTACATCCCACCCAACACCGCCGAGGTGAGCAAGGCACGCACCGAGCTGGACAAGCTGTTCGGTAAGGGCTGAGCGGCAGCCCGGGCGTTGCCCCTACGCCTTCTTGGCACGCTCGCTGAGGCGCTCCAGCAGGCGCGCAAACGGCGAATTCTTCTGCGCCTCGATGCGCAGGTGGCGCACGCCGCTGTCGTTGAGCGTCTCACCGTTACCGTTGTCGATGCTCAGGCCGCTCGCGCCCAGAATCTCGAGCGTCTCTTCGAGCGTCTGCGCTCCGCGGCGCTCGCGCGCGCCCACCTTGCCGCCGCTGCGGCCGTGAGCGCCGGTCGCGGACGCGCTCTGGCGCACCACGCGGCCCACCGCCACTTTGGGTTGCGCCTTGGCTGCCGCTTTGGCGGCGGGCTTCGCGGCAGATCGCCCCGCCACAGTGGGCGCCGGCGGCGGGCCGGCGCGCGGCAGGCCGCGCGAACCGTCATCGTCAAGCAGCTTGAACTCATCGGAGGCGTCGACACGCGTCAGACCGGGCGTTGCGACCAGGGCGGCCTTGCGGTCCTGCTCGGTGGCGCGCACGCGCTCCTCGGGGCTGACGGGCACCACCGCAACCGAGGCGAATTCGGAACGCACGTAGTGCGCCACCTGCTTGGCGGAGATGGCGTCGCTGAAAAATCCCAGGCGCAGTCCATACCACTTGCGGCCGTCGCGGCTGCCTTCGACCGTATACAGGGTGTAGGCGCTGAAGATCGCCAGCGGCGGCACTTTGAGAAGCTCCGCGGGCTGTACTGACCACTGCAGTTGCACGGCAAACGCCACCGGCGCGTTGTTGGCGACCGCTTCCTGCAGCGCGCGGCGCGTCGCCGTGTCGTCCGGCTTCAGGAACGGAATTCCGCCGCCGGAGATATCGGCGACCGGCGGGCTGTTTTCCGCGGTGCGCGTCTCCAGCATTTTCAGCACCTGGGTGTCGCTGAGCCCGCCGGCGGCAGGCGCCTCCGGCGGCGCCGAGCGCGGCGGCGGCGCGCGCATCAGGCGCGTCTCGCCCGTGGCCGCGGCATCGCCGAGTGCGGCCAGCACCTCGCGCACGTTGGAATCTTCAAACACGCCCTTACGCCCCAGGCCCGCGGCCGGGACCTGCGCTGGTGCTGGCGCCAGCGTTGGCGCTGGTCGGCCGGCCGCCATCGGGGCGCTGGGCCGCGGCGGCACCTTCGGGCCGGTCGCGACCGCGGCCTGCGGCGCCGGCGCATTCCGCGACGGGCTCGGTGCGCTCCTGGGCGGCGCCGCGCGTGCGGCGGTTGCAGGAGTCGCGGGCAAGCGGCGCGCTGCGGGGGCAATCGGCGGCGCACTGATCCTGGGTGCCGGGGCGACGGGCGGGGCCGTGCGCGCTGGCGGTGCCGGCGCGGCCGGCGCTGCAGCCCGCGCCACCGGAGCATGCACGACCGGCACATTCATCGGGATCGGGTTCGCGCTCGCGGGCCGGTACGCAGGGGCTCGGGCGAGCGGTGGCGGCGCCGCCACCTGTACCTGCGGTCCCGCGGCGTGTTGAGCCTGTGCGGCCGCGGCAGCCGCGGCGCGCTCACGGAGCTTGCGGCCCGGCGCCTCACCGGCCCAGGCTCCCGGATAGATTTCGCGCACCACGGCGAGCCATTCTTCGGCTTCGGCGAGCGTGGCGAAGTACCCCATGTGCAAGCGGAAGCGCTCGCGGCCTTCCTCGAAGCGGCGGCTGACAAAGAAGGTGAAACGTTTGAGCTCGGGCAGGTCGGTCTGCGCCAGAGCCATGGGAGTCGTGGAGGAACACAGGTTGAGGACAAACGGGCCGGGGCTCGGCGCTGCCGCCGCCGGACTGGCTGCCTCGGCGCGCTCGTGCGCATCGGGCACGATGTTAGGTATTGCTGTCATAACTTCCCCGAACGAAACCAACGCGCCACGGTCGCGGTACTCACAGCGGATTCGTGCGACGGGGAAGGGAGTGCGAGCGGTCGCGCTTGGCGGCAAGCACGAGCGTGGCAGCCCCGCCGTCGTAGGAACCCGTTCCTTTAGACCGGTGGCTTTGCGTCCCCGTCTTTCGACGGGTTTGCCTTTGTCACTGCGCTTAGTGTCAAAGCGTCGCGGATCGCCGTCAAGCCCGGAAATGTGCCCGGACTCTCAAGAAGGTGTGCCCGATTGGCGACAGCGGCGTGCCGGTCGCCTTATGTCTTACCGCCGCGCGGACTCACGGCGTGGCCGCTGTCCAGAAACGGCCCGCGCTCACCAGGTGGCGCGCGTAGTAGGCACTCGCAAGCTCCGCGTACGACACCGCGACTCCGGCGTGCGGCGCGTGGATGAAACGGCCGAAGCCGCTGTAGATGCCGACGTGATCGATGCGCCGCCCGTCGCTGCTGAAGAACACCAGGTCGCCGGGCTGCAGTTGCGTCAGCGGCACCGGTTGCGCCGCGCGCTGCTGCGCGGCGGCGGTGCGTGGAATGCCAAGTCCCACGCGCTCGTGCACGTAGAGCACCAGTCCACTGCAATCAAAGCCCGCCTCGTCCGCACCGCCGAACTGGTAGCGCGTGCCGACGAGCGACGCCGCGACGCGCACCACCGCGCCGCCGTCGGGCTGCGCGCCCGGCGACACCGCGGGCGACACCGCGGGCGGCACCGCGGGCTGCGCGAGGGGCGCGGGGTGCGGCGGAAGAGCGCCGCAGCCCGCCGCGAGTATCGTGACCGCGGCGAGGGCCGCGAGGCGCGCGCGCATCACCGGCACCGAGGGCCTCAGGCCTTCCGGGCGTCCCGCGTACGGGCGGTCAGGCGCGCGAGCGCCTCGATGCCGGTCCAGGTGTAGCGTTGCAGGCCGCGGCGCCCGGAACGCGTCGCCCCCAGCATGGCCGCGGCCACGGTGCGCGCCGGAATCCCGCGCCAGGCGGCGTAGCGCCCCAGCAGCAAAGGATTCACGAGCGGCATGAGGAGCCGGGCAGCGAGTTCCAGCGGGCGCATCTCGGCGCGCCAGGCGAGCAGCACCGAGGGTTGCAGGATATCCAGCGCCGCGAACCCCAAGGCGGCGAGCTGTTCTTCCATCTCACCCTTGGTGCGCAGATAGAAGTTGCGCGCCTGCGGATCCGCACCCACGCTCGACATCACGACGAAGCGCTGCGCATTCGCCGCCTTCGCGACGCGCGCAAACGTGAGCACGCAGTCAAGATCGACGGCGCGAAAGTGCTCCTGCGAGCCGGCCTGGCGGATGGTCGTGCCGAGACAGCACAACGCGACATCGCAGTGCACGCCCTGCAGCTGTGCCTGCAGGCGCTCGAACTGCACGATGCGGTTGGCAAGACGCGGGTGGTCACGTCCGAGGGGCCGCCGCGAGATCGCCACCACGCGGCTCACATCCGGCGCCGCCAGAAACGCGTCGAGGACATAGCCGCCGGTGAGTCCGCTCGCCCCGGCGAGTAGCGCAACCTTCACGTCCGGCTCGGCCATCAGATTGCCTCGTGACAGGCGACGCTCACGGTCTGGGCCTCCCCTGGGGTAACGGTGACCTGACGGCGCACGTCGCGGTAGCCGACGCGCGAGCCGATCAGGGTGTAGGTGCCGGGCTTGAGCACGATCTCGCGCCGCTCGAAGCTGCCGAAGTTGCCCACGCCCAGGATGGCGATCTGGGTGACGCCGTCGGAAACCAGGGACACATGCATCGGGGTCTCGAACTGCGGCAGGAGAATCTGCAGACGCGCGATCTGCGAGCGCAACACCGGGCCGGAAGGCGTGGTGGCCTGCGCCGTGTCGAGCAGCCCGCTCGCCTGGTCACGCACTTCGGCTGCTTCCAGCCGCTCCGGGTGATCAAGCAGCGCCTGCAGCGCGTGGTCAAGGCGGGCACGCGCGCCGGAGCGCGCCTTGCCGGCCTGGGCGAACGACAGCCTGGCATTGTCGCGCAACGCCGCCGCGTAGAGCGCCGCGGCCTCGTCCCAGCGCTCCTGCGCCTCGAGCTGCTCGGCGTGGGTGCGCAGGCCCGCATCATTATCGACAGCGCTCGGGGCGGCATTGCCGGCGCCGCCGCTGACGGCATGGTTGGCGGCGGTGCGGCCGGTATCCGCCGCGTTCACCCGCCGCAGTCCGTCGAGCGCCTCGGGGCCATTCGGACGCAGGCTGCGCGCGCGCTCGAAGGCGGCACGCGCCTCCGCGATACGCCCCGCACCGAGCGCCGCGAAGCCCTCGCCGGCCGCGCGGGCATAGTTGTCATCGCCCAACGCAGCCTGGGCTTGTGCAAGGCCGCTGCGTGCCTGGGCGTTTTTCGGGTCGAGCGCCAGCGCCTGCGAGTAGTACCGGGCGGCGCGCGCGTACTCATGCGCGCTCTGCGCGCTTTGCGCATCGGCGATCAGGGGCGACACGCCGATGAGGCGCTGTGAGCGGGCCTGTCCGGACAGCGCGCGCGCGTCCTGCGGATCGATGCGGTGGGCAAGATCAAACGCCTGGCCCGCGAGGTCCTGCTGCCCGGCGTTGAGCGCGCGGTTGCCGGCGTCGAGCTGCGCCGCCAGCGCCGCGGGTGCGGCGTGTTCGACCGCATCCAGCAGCTGCGCGGCTTCCCCGAGCCGCTGGCGCGCGAGCGCGAGGTCGCCCGCATCGTGGGCCCCGACCGACTCGGCGGCGCGGCCGCGGGCGGCGGCGAAATCGGCGCCGCCCCAGTTCTGCGCGCCACGCGCTTCGAGGGCGGCCTGCCGGCGGTCGAATTCGGCGCGCTGCGCCTGCAGCGCGTTCTCATCGGCAACAGCGGTCGCGGCGGCCGTGTTGGTTGCGATATTTGCCGGCGACGCGCTTGGCGGCGCGCGATCCGTGTGCAGCCAGGCAGCCGGCGACCAGCCGGGAGGGTGCGGCAGCCAGTAAAGCGCCGCCAGGGCAGCCGCGGCCAGGCAACCGAGGACCACCAGCGCATGCGGGCGGTTGCTGCGCATGGGCTCGAGCCTTCCCAGAACCGGGCGGGGGCGCATTTCCTCCCACAGCGCCTGTCCATCCAGGACTCCTGGGGGAAGGCCGTCCGGCATGGTCGGGGGCGCGGCGGGCAGACTCACGGACAAGGCCGCGTGCTTGCCGGTGCGTTCCGCGGGCGGGGCTTCGCGGGGCGGCTCAGCGGTCTCGAACTCAAACGTGAGGGTGTCGTTGAGCGCCGCGTCGAGCCCCTCGATGATCTCGCGCATGGACGCGGGCCGCGCCCGTGCGTCCTTCTGCAGCATGCGGGCGATGAGCGCGCCGAGTTGCGGCGGCATCTGCCGCGCCGGCACCAGCTCCGGCACCGGTTCGCGCTGCGCTTTCTGCGCATCAAAGTGCGGATAGTGCGGCGGATAGCCGGACAGCAGTTCGTAGCCAAGCGCGCCCAGCCCATAGATGTCATCGGCTGGCGTCGGCGGCTCGCCGCGCAGCTGCTGCGGGCTGGCGCTGAAGGGCGACAGTCCGCGCGCCGGGTCGGAATCCGCGGCGAGCACCGTGCCCGCGATGCCAAAGTCCGCGAGCTTCACCGCGCCGCGCGCGTCGAACAACACGTTCCCGGGCTTCAGATCACGGTGAATCACGCCGCGCTCGTGTGCGTGTTCGAGCGCCAGGGCTACATCGAGCAGCACCGGCACGATGGTCAGATAGTCCGCGCCGCGCAAGCGACGCAGGTCACCGCCGCTGGCCAGCTCCATCGGCAGCAGCAGCGCGTCCTCGGTGGCCTCGGGGGGAAACAGCTTGAGGACCCGCGGGTGGTCGAGGCGGCTGTTGATCGAATACTCGCGCTGCAGCGCCGCCCACGCCGCCGCGACCTGAGCAGCCCCCGGCTGCAGGATCTTCAGCGCAATGTCGCCGTCACGCTGCGGATCGCGCGCCCGCCAGACTTCACCCTGGCCGCCGGCGCCCAGCCGCTCGTGCAGCGTGAAACGCGCATTCAGCGCTCGCCCGTAATTCGCGGCTAGGTCGTTCATCGGCAGTAGTCATTGTAACCGCACCGACCCGCAGCGGTTTGCAGCAACGCGCGCAGGCTACATATCGAGGTGCAGCTGCGCCTGCTGCGGGCCGGGCGCGCGAAACAGCGTCGTGCGCAGCGCCTCGCGCCCCGATGACGCGAGGTTCAGCCGCGCACAGGCGACGCGGAAGCGGTTGCGCAGCAGCAGGGCAAAGGGCCCCGTGCCGCGCATCCGTGAGCCGAAATTCGGGTCGTTGTCGCGCCCGTCGCGCATGGCGCGCACCAGCGACATGACATGCTGCGCACGCTGCGGGTAGTGCTGCGCCAGCCATTCGGCAAAGAGATCCTTGATCTCGTAGGGCAGTCGCAGGAGTACGTAACCCGCCCAGCCGACGCCGGCAGCCGCAGCCGCCGTCAGAATGTCTTCCAGCTCGTGGTCGGTGAGGGCGGGGATCACCGGCGCCACCAGCACTCCTGTCGGTACGCCGGCGACGTGCAGGGCGGCGAGCGTGCGCAGCCGCGCCTGCGGCGACGCTGCGCGGGGTTCGAGCGTGCGCTTTAGGTTCGCGTCAAGGGAGGTAATGCTCACCGCGACGCTCGCGAGGCCATCACGCGCGAGGTCGGCGAGCAGGTCCACATCCCTGAGCACGAGGGCGCTCTTGGTGACGACGGTCACCGGGTGGCGGGTGCGTGCCAACACTTCGAGGATGGAGCGCGTCACGCGCATTTTTTTCTCGACCGGCTGGTACGGATCGGTGTTGGCACCGAGCATGATCGGCTTGCAGACATAGCCCGGATGCGACAGCTCCCCTTCCAGCACCCGCGCGGCGTCCGCCTTGTAGAAGAGGCGTGTCTCGAAATCCAGTCCCGGCGAGAGTCCCATGTAGGCATGACTGGGACGGGCGTAGCAGTTGTGGCTCACCACGCCGTTGGCGATGAAGTCCTCGGTCTCGGTCGTGATGTCGTACAACCGCATGGTTTGTAGCGGCTCAATGCTGACGACCCCCAGACGAGCGTCGCTCTTGACCGCCTGGCCGGTGATGTCGAGCTTCCGGGAGATGGCCGGGTCGACCGTGTGGAAAAAGCGCAGATGCTCCCGGAGGCCGCCCTTCAGTCTCACGACGTCAATGGGGTTCCTGTCGTGGTGGTGAACGTGCTCAACAACAGAACTGAAGCCAAATTCATGCAGACAGCGACGAATCCAGGCGATGATTTCCGGGTCGGTGTTGGAAATGCGCAGAATGGTCTGGCTGAAGCTGCCTTCGGCATCGAATATCCCCGCGAGGAAGCCGGCCGACCATTGTGGTGTCGGAGAAAGCGGCCACGCGATGAGTCCGCGAATCGCTGCCACGTTCGCGAAGGAGTGGGTCCTGATCGCATGCATGGCTTTTCTGTTGCCGGCAGCCGCCTGGAACAAAAATGCATTGGTAGCGATCTCGAAGTCGAGAAGATAGTTGCGCGCCCTGACCAGAGCTTCCTGATCGCACAGTGCCAGCCGGAAGTGGTGCTGGTCGCCGCGGCTCCTTCCCGGGCGCGGGTAGGAATAAGACGCCAACGACCCGTCACCGCGAATCATTCCGGACAGGTAACCCGCTCGGTAGTCGGCGCCCTTTTCCACCGCGGTAGCGAATGCGCCGGTCCCCATGAGCTTGTTGCACGTGGTCAGATGCGGGCGCCGCGCGCGTCCGCGCTCCATACCCGTGGTGAACTTCCATCCCCGATCCGTTAGCAGGCGATGATCGGAACCCACTGTTAGTTGGGTGCCGTCCTCAAGCGTGACACGGTAGGCCGGTTTGATGACGCACCAGCGCGCGAGCACCTGTGTCTTGACGTACCGTCGGTAACGACCGCGACGCCCTGTGCCGTAGATTGCGTCGCCAACTCGCAGCTTAGCGAGCTCGCGTGTAGAGCCATCTGCCATGAGTATTGGCGTATCCGCCGCTGCGCAGTAATTGCACGCATGCTCGCATCCGCGGTACGGATTGATCGACTGTTCAAAAGGAATGTCTGGCGAGTCGTTGGTGCTGATGACCGAGCGGGCGCGCTCGGGTTCGAGCGTGGTGGGAATGCTGTCGGGGGTCTCCTCGAGGTACCACCCATCGTCAACTGCCGCGAGACTTTGCAGATCGAAGCGCCCGGAGGGATTTGAGAGCGCTCCCCTGCCCTTGAACACCTGCTTGCCTGTGATCGAGCGCCTCACCCGCATACTGTACATTTGTACAGTATGCGCGTAAAGACTCGCTAAGATGCTGATTTAAAGCGTTATTTTACCAGCCTGAGCGACAGCGGGTAGTGGTACGGCACCCCTTCGCTGGCCTTGATCGCTGCGACCAGCGTCATCACGAGCCAGGCAATGAACAGCGCCGTGCCGAGCAGCAGGCCGATGAAAATCAGCGCGAGAAACAGACACACCACGCCCGCGAGCGTCACGGTGATGTTGAAGTTGAGTGCTTCCTTCGCATGCGCGGCGATGAACGCTGAACTGTCGCGCCTGGTGAGCCACACCAGCAGCGGCCCGAGGATATTGCCGACCAGGGGGAAGAGCAGCCCGACGAGCGCGGACAGGTGCGCGAGCATCCCCCAGGTTCGTTCGTTTTCCGTCGGCGCCGCGCCGGGCGCGGTGCTGGGGCTGGGTTCGTCCATGGCAAAGCAAGCGTAACTCACTTCGTCAGCGAGCGATAACGGATCGTGACGCTGTAGGAGCGCCCCGGCTGCGCGAAGTAGGCCGCGGTCTGGTAACTGCGATCTAACAGGTTCGCCGCCCGCGCCTCCACCGTCCAGGCGCTTCCCAGCGCCCACTGCGTGAGCAGATCGACTGTCAGATAACCGCCCATGGGCAGGGTGTTGGCGAGGTCGTCGTAGCGGCGGCCCTGCCAGCGCGTCACCACGCCGATCGATCCGGAAATCCCGTCCGCCGCCGCCGGCAGCAGGCGGCGCACGCTGAGCGAGGCGTTTTGCTTCGAACGGCGGTTGAGCAGATTGTCGTATTCGGCGCCCGCCGAGAGATTCAGCGGTTCCATGGGGCTCACCTGCCCGCCGATCGCCCACTCACGGTTGTGCCAGTCGGCCTGTAGTTCCACGCCGCGGATGCGCGACTTGTTGATGTTCTGCGGCAGGAAGGTCTGCGGGTCGACGGCGATCAGCTCGTCGACGGTCGTCTGGTAGGCGTGCACGGACCACTTGAGGGCGCCGGTATCGCCGTCGAGCCCGGCCTCGTAAGACTGCGAGGTTTCCGGTCGCAGCAACGGGTTGCCGAAGCCCGGGAAATACAGCTCATCGAAGGTCGGCGCCCGGAACGCGGTACCCCAGGTGGCGGTGAAGCGCACGCCGTCGCCGAGCTTGCGGTTGAGACCCAGATTTTCCGTCCAGTGCCGGCCGAACTGCTCGTTGTTCTCGAAGCGCGCGCCGGCGAGCGCCGACCACTGTCCGAAGGAGGCGTGCAGATCGGCAAACGCCGCGCGCGTGGTGCGCGCGGTGACGGCGAACGGCGTATCGCTGTCGACACGCACGTCCTCGTAGTCAACGCCACTGATGAGGCGCAGCGCAGCGCTCAGCTTGCCGTCGAGCTGCAGGCTCGCGCTGTTGCGCGAGCTGTCGAAAGTGCCCACCGGCACGGGATCGAGGAAATCCCGCTCCGCATCGACGTCGCGCCCGGCCATGAGCCGCAGGTGCCAGGAATCGCTGAGCGCCGCGTCCAGGTGCGCGCTGAAGACCTTCTCCTGGAATTCCAGGCGGTCGTCGAACCCCGCGCCATCGAACGCGGTCCAGCCGTGGGTGTAGAGCACGTCAGCCGTGGCCGTAAGCTGATCGCTCAGGCGCGCGCCCGCGGTGGCGGACGCGGAGCGATTCTGAAAGCCGTCAGGAACCTGCGCCGGACTTGAATCGAAGCAGCCCGCGAACCCGGAAGGCAGACAGGCGGTGATGCCACGGGTGGTGAGAATGTCACCCGCCAGGCTGCCCCACGCCTGCGGACCGCGCGCGGCGAGATAGCCGCTGAACTCATGCGTGTCGAAACTGCCGCTGCTCGCACTGCCGCCGAGGGTTACACCGGGTGCACCGGCCTGGCGCGTGAAGATCTGGATGACGCCGCCGACCGCATCGGATCCGTAGAGCGTGGAGAGGGGGCCGCGCACGACCTCGATGTGATCGATCTGCTCTGGCGGGATGATCTGCCAGGGCGCGCTGCCCAGTGTTGCCGAACCCACGCGCACGCCGTCTATCAGCAGCAACGTGTGGTCCGAGTCGGTGCCACGGATGAACACCGAGCTCTGCTGACCCAGACCGCCGGCATTGTCGATATTGATGCCGGCGAGACTCGCGAGCAGCTCCTGCACCGACAGCGCCTGGCTCGCTTCGATGTCGGCGCGCGTCAGCACCGTGGTGGAAAAGAACGCCTGGTCCTCCGGCTCCGGTACGCGCGAGGCGGTGACGATCACCTGCCCGGATCCGGCTACCTGGTCCGCGGACCCCGGACCTGCCGCAGCCTGCTCCTGGGACCAGGCGGTTACGGCCGAGGCGATAGCAAGCACAAAAGCCGCGCAACCGGACGCGCGACGCACGCTGAGACCTTTTGACATGATGAAGCTCCTGAAAACGCACCACCCGTGCCCGGGGAGGTTGTGGCTTTCAGAAGCTGGCCGGCACCGCGCTGGCGGCACCGCTTAAGACCAGCATCGCCCGCCGCGACACCCACCGGTGAAGCGTAAGGCCGGTCTCCGGGCTCTCGAGCTGGAGATCACTCTCCGGCGGATCGCCTTCCCGCGCCCGTGAGGGCGCAGTGGCTCATGTGATCCGCCTTGGTCTCGATTACCGTTGCGGGGGCAGCGCCGGCTTTGGACGAATCCACACCGGACTTCCCGTTTGACCCATGTCCACGCGCGCGGTCACCTAAAAGCCGCTTGCGCGTTGGCACGGGCACCTTACGTCGCGCGCAGCGTGCCTGCGCCGCGGGGGCGGCGTCAAGCGCGACCGTTCCGAGGGCGCGCGTGGCATGATCCTGAGCAATGGGTGCGCCTCCGGACAGTGTGCGGGAATCAAAGGCTCAGGGCGCCGCGGAACTCGTCAGCTACCTGGGGGTCGCGCCGCTGCTGTTAGGCCTGCTCGGCGTCGGCTTGCTGCCGGACCTGGCGCAGCGCGAGCTTGCGCAGCGGCTCGCGATCGGCTGGGGCGCGGTGCTGCTGGCGGGCTGCGGCGGCGTGCACTGGGGACTTGCGCTCGCCGGGCGCCTGCCGTGGGCGGCGGCGCGCATCGGCGCGGCGGTGCTGCCCGCGCTGTGCGGCGCGGCGGCGGTGGTGCTGGGGGGACAGCGGGGACTCGCGCTGCTGGCCGGCGGACTCGGCGGCTTCTGGCTGTACGAGCACCGCGTGCTCGGCGATGCGCTGCCGCCCGCCTGGCTGAGCCTGCGACGCAACCTGACTCTCGCGACCTGCATGCTGCTGGCGCTCACCATGTTCGCTTCCGACACCGCCGGGCTGAGCTGAGCGCAACATGATCGAAGATTTTGTTTCCGCACCCTGGCTGCGCCGGCTCATCACGGTAGTGTTGCTCGCGGGGCTCGTGCTGCTGGGCTTTCGCATCATCGACCCGTTCATCGTGCCACTCGTGTGGGCGGGCATTCTCGCCTTCGTGAGCTGGCCGGCATACGAGCGGGTGATGCGGCTGGTGCGCGGGCGCGGCATCCTCGCCGCCCTCATCATGACCACGGTCGTCTCCATCGCCGTCGTCGCACCGCTCGCGTGGCTCGCGATCGTGCTGCGCATCGAGCTGGTGCATGCCTACCACGAAATGCAGGCGATGCTCGCCGGCGGCCTGAAAATTCCGCCAGCGGTGCTCAAAGTGCCGTGGCTCGGCGAGCAGCTGCAGGATCTTGCGACCCGCGCCGCCCAGGATCCGCACGCCCTCGGGCTGGAGTTGCGCAAGGTCACCGACAACTCCGTCGAGCAGATCGCCAGGATCATCGGCGGCGTCAGCCGCAACGCCGTGAAGCTGGCGCTTGCCGTGGTGTGCCTGTTCTTCGTCTACCGCGGCGGCGAGCGTTTTGCAGGACAAATGGCGCGCGCGCTCGAACAGGTACTCGGGCCGCGCGTGCACAACTACCTGCTGGCGATCGCCCAGACCGTGAAGGCGGTGGTCTACGGCCTGGTGCTGGCGGCAACCATCCAGGGCGTGCTCGTCGGCATCGGTTACTGGGTGGCCGGTGCCGGCGCGCCGGTGTTCCTGGCAGCGCTCACCACCGTGTGTGGCCTGATCCCGTTCGCCGTGCCGGTGCTCCTGGGCGGGGTGATTCTGTGGCTGCTCGTCGCAGGCAAGACCGTGGCCGCCGTTGGCCTGCTGGTGTGGGGCTCACTGGTGGTCGGCTGGACCGATCACATCGTGCGGCCGTTCCTCATCAGTCGCGAGGCGGAGATCCCCTTCATCGTCGTGATGTTCGGCGTGCTCGGCGGCCTGGCCGCCTTCGGCCTGGTGGGACTGTTCGTCGGCCCCGTAATACTCGCCGTGCTGCTCGCCATCTGGCGCGAATGGCTGCTGGAGAGCGCCAACCCGTCGAAGTAAGCGTCGCGCGCTGCAAATTATCCGGCGCGGTGGGGCTTCAGCGCTTGGTGCTCGCCTTGTGCACTGCGAAACGGTACGCGGACAGCCCGATCACTACCCGGTCGCCATCCTTGAGCGGCTGGCGGCTGATGCGCCGGCCGTTGACGAGCACGCCGTTGGTGCTGTTGAGGTCCTCGATGATGGTCTGAGTCGGCCCGGTGAGGATGACGGCGTGACGGCGGCTGACGCACTTGGCCTCGATCTGCAGATCGTTGTCGGGTGTTCGCCCGATGCTGGTCCTGCGACCGAGCACGTGGACGATTTCGCGGCCGCCCGCGGTTTGAATCAGCAGGCGCACCGCACTGTCGGGCGCGGCTTCCGCGGCTGGGGGCGGCTTATCGTCGCCGCCGCCCGGGACAACATCGCGCAGGACGGGTCGACTATCGGTGGAATTGAGACGCATCTCGTCCAGGGCGGCGCGCCAGGTCTGGGTGGCCTGCTCGAGTTCCGCGATCCGTGCCTCGCGGCGGCGCGCCTCGGACTCGACGCGGTTAACGGTTTCCTCGGAAGCCCGCAGTCCCTCCTCAAGCTCACACACACGTGCCGCGCCGGCGTCCGCCTGCGCGCGCAGTGCGCCCATTGCGGCCGTGCGTTCAGTCGCCTGCTGCTCGAGCTCCCGGACGCGCGCCGCGCCGGCGGCAATGCTGGCCAGATGCCCGTCGCGCTCCCGCTGCGCGCTCCTGAGCGCCTGGCCCCAGTCGTCCATTTCCCCACGCACCTTCTCCAATTCACTCTCGAGCTCACCGACGCGCCCGCGCCCGCTGGCGAGCCCGGCTTCAAGCTGCGCGGTTCGTTCGCGCGCGCTGAGCAGCATCGCTTGCAGTGCCGCCAGCTGCGCCGTCGAGGCGACCGCGGCCGCACCTGCCGATTCGAGTGCGCCCTGCAGCCCGGCGTGCTCTGCTCCCAGGCGTTCCAACTCGCCCTGCTGACGTGCGACGGCACTTCTGAGTTGCTCGGCGAGCGCCGCGGCGGCGCGCTCGCGCTCGCTGCTGGCCGTGAGCTCGGCCTGCAGGCGGGTGAACTCCTGCTGCAGCCCTTGCGACTCCCGCCGCGCTTCACCCAGCTGCGTGTCGCGCTGCGCCAGCCCCGCGCCGAGCGCGCTGACCTGCTGTTCGAGCCGGGTGATGCGTCCCTCACCCTGCGCAAGTTGCGCCTCGAGCTCGCGTACGCGAGCGTGCTGACCGGCCAGGTCGCGCCCCAGGCCCACCAGCTCAGCTTCACGCGCCTGCGCTTCGCGCTGCAGGTCAACCAGCAGTTCCGCGGCGATCGCCCGCCGGCCCTCCGCGCTCTGCAGCACCTCGAAGTAACTCGCGGAGCGCGCGCGCTCCGCCTGCAGCTCAGCCGTGAGGCGCTCGCTGTGGGCGCGCTCGCGCGCGGCGAGCGTCTGCTGCGCTTCGAGTTCGCGCGCCTGCTGCTCGAGGCTGGCACGCTGCTGCGCCGCCTGTGCCTGCTCGAGCTGGGTCGCGCGTGCGCTCGCGGTACTCGCCAGGGACAAAGCCTGCGCGAGTTCCTCGTTTAACTGCACGGCGCGTTGTTCGGCAGCGCCGCGCGCGCCTGCGAGTTCCTCCGCAAGCCGCGTGGCGCGCTCGGCGGCGACGGCAGCTGCCTGCGTCAGCTCAGCGATCTGCGCCGCGGCCTGCGCGGCGGCGGCTTGCAACCGCGCCAGTTCCGCGTTCAGGTGTGCGGCACGTTGCTCGGCGGCGGCGCGGCCCGCGTGCTCCTCGTCGCGGGCCGTCTCGAGCTGTCGCAGCCGCTCGTTCTTGCCCGCGAGCCGCTCCTGGATTTCGCGCACCTTCGCGGACAGAGCCTGCGGCTCGGCCTCGAACTGCCGGCTGGCCTCGGCATCGACGCTGGCGACCGCGGTCGCGTACTCGGCATCGGGCTCGTAATCGGCGGCCTCGATTACCGGCAGCTCGGCGGTGATCTCAAGATCGTCCGCGGCGGCTGCCGGCAGCAGCGGCGGCGACACCGGGTACGGTTTCATCGAAGGTTTCCCCTTAGTCTTATGAGGGAAAAGTGTAGCGCTACCAGAGCACAGCGCGAGGCGTGGCTGAACATAATGGCGATGGGGAGCAGACGCGAACCTGGGGTGTGCTCAGCGCTTCTCGCCCGCCCGCCGCACGGCAAAACGGTAGGCCGCGCGGCCGAAGACCACCTGATCCCCGTCCTTGAGCATCTGGCGGGTAACGCGCTGGCCGTTCACGAGCACGCCGTTGGTGCTGTTGAGATCCTCGATGACCGTCTGCACGGGACCGGCGAGGATGACCGCGTGGTGGCGGCTGATGTACTTGGCGTCGATCTGCAGGTCGTTGTCGGGCGTGCGTCCCACGCTGGTCTTGCGGCCGAGCACGTGCACGATCTCGCGCCCCTTGTCCTTGCAGCTCAGCAGCCGCGTGGCCCCTTCGGGCAGTGGCTCGCGCCCGGCGCCGTGCGCTTCGTCACTTAGCTGGGTTTCGTGCGGCGCGAAGGCTGCGCGCAGGGCGGCGTTGGTCGCGCCGGTCTCGGTGCTGGTCGCGCGGCCCTCTTCCATGGTGAGGCGCCACTGGCGGTTGGCCTTTTCCAGCTCCTCCAGGCGAGCGGCGCGGCCTCGCGCCTGCGACTCGAGCCGGTTGATGGTCTCCTCCGCCGCCCGCAGGTCCGCCTCCAGTTCGCGCGTGCGTGCCGCGCCGGCGTCGTGCTCCGCCTGCGGCACCTGCGCGGTTGCCGGCGCCGGCGTGGCTGCCGGTACCTGCGTCAAGAGCGCGGCGGCGGGCGCGGCGGCGCTGCCCAACTGCTGCTCGAGCGTGGCGATACGCGCCGCACGCCGCTCAAGCTCGGCGTTCTGTGCGCGCGAGCGCGCGTCGTGGCTGGCGAGTTCACGCTCGAGGCGCTGCAGTGACGACTCGCGCTCGTCGACCTCACGCTGCAGGTCGGCGACCAGGCTGTTGGATATCTGGCCATGGCTGGCGCCGCGGTGCAGCGACTCCAGACACAGCGCGTTGCGCTCGCGCTCGGCGTTGAGTTCGCGCATGGTGTCGGCGTGGGCGCGTTCGCTGGCCACCAGCGCCTGGCGGCGTTCGAGGGCGGCACTCTCGTGCACGCGCGCTTCAGCCTGGCGTGCATCGAGCGCCTGCTGCAGCTGCGCGGCGTGCGCGGTCACGGCGCTCAGCAGTCCGTGCGCCTGCGCCAGCTCGTTACTGAGTTCGTGCGCGCGCTGCGCGGCGGCGGTGCCGGCGGCCTGCTGCCCGGCATCCAGCTGCGCGCGATGCTGTGCGGCTGCGGCAGCAAATTCCTCGTGCACGGCGCGCAGTTGCGCCAGCTGCTGTTCGGCAGTCTCGCGCGCTTCCTGCAGCGAGTCCTGCAACTGTCGGACGCGCTCATCGCTGGCGGCGAGCAACCCTTCAGCGTCGCGCAGTTGCGCGTACGCCTTGCGCAGGCTCCTCTCGAGCCGCTCGCGTGCCTCGTCGGTGGCCGGTCCGGACGGCACCGCAGGCGCGGCGCGCGGCACGATCCAGGTCTCCGTGTGGTGCGCGTCCGCCAGCTCGACTGGCTCGGCTGGCTCGTCGAGATCGACTGCCGGGTCGAGCACCGGCAGTTCGGCGGTGTTTTCCAGGTCAGCGGACAATGGTGCGGAAGTTGGTGCCACGGCTGCGGCAGTCTAGCGCCGACGCGGGGCTTGCCGCTGGCCGCGGAAAAGAAATGTGAGAGGGGTCCCGGAAGCCCTAGGCGCGCACAAAGTCGAGCACCGCGTCTGCCAGCTCCGCCGGCGCACTGGTGAAGGGGTCGGCGCCCGGGGCACGCACTTCGATGAGCCGCGCGGCCGGCAACATGTCACGCACGCGCGCGCTCGCGTCCCACAGCTCATCGTGCACCCGCAGCACCAGCACCCGCTGCTGCAGGCCAGCCAGCCGCTCGCGCAGCGGGTAGTGCGGCGCGGCATCGCCCGTCGGGACCGAGGCCAGCACCACGCGCCTGATCTGGGTCGGGCGGGTGGCGGCGAGCTCGGTCGCCAGCAGCGCGCCCGCCCGCGATCCCAGCACATCGATGTGCCGGAACCGCATGCTGTCGAGGAAATCACCGACCGCCGCGACGTGCTCCGCGAGCCCCGCGGGGTGCGGCGGCGGGTCGGATTCACCGCACCCGGGCAGGTCCGGTGCATACGCGGACCGATCCTTGCCGATCAGCGCCAGGAACCGCCCAAACATACGCGCCGAGCCGGCCATGTCGTGCAGACACAAAAGCGAGGTGCCCTCCTCGAAGCCGCCGCCGCCGGGCATGACGTTGTGAACGTGCAGCTGGCCGTAACGGCATTCGAAGTAGCCACGGCGCACGCGCGCTTCGGTGGCGAGGGTCTCGCGGCGGATAGTCGCCTTGGGCATGGGAACAATATTGCCACGATCACAGCGGTACTTGCGTAACCGGTCCGGGCGGGTAAATTGGTATTCACCATGCGTTACGCGGCGGCGTTTGCGCTTTTGCTGCTCGTCCTGAGCGGCTGCGGTCTGGCCGGCACCGGTGCGGCCGCTGCCGGCGGCGCAGCCGCCGAGGCGCAACAGGCAGCCCAGGCGCGGCAGACGGAACAACGGGTCAGAGAGCAGCTCGACGCCGCGAATCGGCTGGCCGAACAACAGCGGCGTGCCGCGGAAGCGCAGGCGCAGTAAGTGGCGCCGCTGACGTCCAACCTGCAGATCCGGGTCAGGCGTCCGCCTGCCCAGGCGGCTGACCTGGAGCTGATCGAGGCGCCGCGGCCGGCGCTTACCAATGGCGCATTCCTCGCGCGCGCGATGTGGCTGGCGCTGGATCCATTCCTGTGCTCGGCAGACGGCTCACCTGCGGCAGTGCGGCCCGGCGACCTCGTGCCGGCGCGCGGAGTCGGCGAGGTGATCGACTCGCGCCACGAGGTCTTCGGCATCGGCAGCCTCGTCGAGCTCGACTGCGGCTTACAGCAGCTGTGCGTTTCCGATGGCCGGCACGCACGGCTGCTGCATCCGGGTCAAACGCCAGCCTCGACCGCGCTGGGAGTACTGGGGACGCCCGGCATGGCCGCTTATTTTGGGCTGCTCGACGCCGCCCGCCTGCGTGCGGGCGAGACCGTGCTGGTTTCCGCGGCGGCGAACGCGGCCGGTGCGATGGCCGGGCAGGTCGCGATCCTCAAGGGCGCGCGCGCCATCGGCATCGCCGGCTCACGGGAAAAATGCGACTGGGTGACGCGCCACGCGCGCCTCGCGGCCTGCATCAACCACGGCGCGGAAAACCTGGGCGCGCGGCTGAGGCAACTCGCGCCCCGCGGCGTGGATGTGTATTTCGACAACGTCGGAGGCAGCCTCCTCGACACTCTCATCGCCGGCCGCCATTTCGCGCCGGGCGCGCGCATCGTGCAGAACAACCTGCAGCCCGCGGATGCGGCCAGCCTGAACGGCGTGCAGGTGCTGCGCATCAACGCGCGTGACTACGAACACCGGCGCGGAGAGTTTCTGCGCGAAGCGATCGCCTGGCACGGCGCCGGGCGCATCGCCGCCAAGGATGACGTCGTCGAAGGACTCGCCAACGCGCCGGCGCACCTGCTGCTCGCGCTGCAGGGCGAAAACTTCGGCCGACCGCTGGTGCGGGTCTAGCGTCTCCGGCGGGCGCTCTTGCGCTTCTTCGGCGCCGCGCGGCGCGCGCTCTTGCGCGCTGCTTTGCGCTTCCCCTTGCGGACGCTCTTGCGCTTCGCGGGGCGCGCCTTGCGCACCGGTTTCTTCTTCGCTTTCTTCTTCGGCTTCTTCTTCGGCTTCGCAGCCGGCTTCTTCGCCGCCGGCGCGGCCGCAGCTTTCGGCGCCGCTGCGGGCTTGGCCGCCGCCGCGGGCTTGGGCTGCATCGCGGTGCGCGGCATCTCCTGCACCGCGAACGCGCCACCCTGCGGATCCATGAAGAGCGCGATCCAGCTGCCGCCCGGCACTTCCATCGGGCCGTGCAGCAACCGTCCGCCGGCCGCCTTGACGGCAGCGACCGTACGGTTGGAATCGGCGACGTGGACGTAACTCAACCACGAGGGTGGCGTGGACGGGCCCTGCACGTTGCACATGCCGCCCACCTGGGTGCCACCGTGCTCGAAGAGCTGATAGACGCCCATCGCGCCCATGTCATGTCCGGGTCCCTTGCGCCAGCCGAACAGCTCGCCGTAGAAGCGCACCGCGGCCGCGACGTCCGTCGTGGCCAGCTCGTGCCAGGAAAACCCGCCCTGCGCGGGAGGCGCACCGGGAGGCGGTCCCGCGCTCGGCGTGAAGACCGCGAAGGTCGCGCCCTGCGGATCAGCCAGCACCGCGAAACGCCCGACGTTCGGGATATCCGTGGCGGCCTTGTGCACTTTCGCCCCGAGCCCCTGCGCCTGGGCGCAGGTGGCATCCACGTTCGGCGTGCCCACGTACAGCAACCAGTGCGGTGGCGCGCCGGCGGTTTCCGCCGGCAGCGTCATCAGGCCGCCGATCTGCGTCTGCCCCGCCATCCATATGGTGTAGCCGGGCATGCTCGAAGGCTGGGTCCGCCACGGCAGCACTTTCTGATAGAACGCCGCGGAGGCCGCGGTATCGGTCGTCAGCAATTCGTGCCAGATGAATCGTCCACGGATCTCGGCGTTGCTCATGGCGAGTCTTCCTCTTGTTGGCGCGCGGCGTCTTCGGCTGTCGACGAGCGAGGCGACATTCTGCCCTGCTCCGCCCTCGGCTGCCATGCTTGTCGCGACTCGCGCCAGATCAGGTACAGGCCGCTGGCAATGACCACGCCGCCGCCGGCCAGCACCCGCGCCGAGGGCAGCACCTGCCAGATGATCCGGTCGATGGCGATCCCCCACAGCAGCGCCGTGTATTCGAACGGCGCCACCAGCGAGGGCGGCGCCAGGCGAAATGCGTGGGTCATGAGGTGCTGGCCGACCGCGGCAACCACCCCTAAGGCAATGATCCAGGGCCAGTGCCGGGCTGCGATCGCGACCCATCCCGGGGCCGCGAGCACCGCGGCAATTCCGGTCATGAGACTGATCGTCCAGAAGACCACGCTGGCGGTGGATTCGGTGCGGGTCAGCACCCGCACCGCGATCGCGCTCACTGCATAGGCCATGGCGGCCACCAGCGCTGCGAGCGCGCCCCACGACCATAAGCCCGCCGCGGTCGGCCGCAGCATGATAATGACGCCGGCGAGGCCTGCGACGATGGCGATCCAGGTGCGCGGGCTGCTGCGCTCGCCCAAAAGCGGCGCCGAGAGCGCGGCCACGATGAGCGGCGCCGACAGGAACACCGCGTAGGCGTTGGCGAGCGACAGTTCGCGTACCGCGTAGATGAACGTTCCCAGCAGCACTACCGTCAGAACGCCCCGCAGCAGATGCATGCTGAAGCGCCGCGGACGCAGCTCACCGAGCCGTCCGGCGAGCACGACCGGCAGCAGCGTGAACGGCAGCGAGGCAGCGCCGCGCAGGACGGCGACCTCGAGCGGCGGATACCAGGCCGACAGCAGCTTCAGCAGCGCGTCCATGCACGAGAACACGGCCACCGCCGCGATCATGGACGCGATCGCACGCAGCCGGGCCTGGCGCACGTTCCCTAAGCCGAGTGCGCTTCGGGGTGGGTTGCCACCGGCGCCGATGCACGGTAGCTGGTGCCGAGGAGCCGGGCTGGCAGCCGGAACGCACTCATCAGCGACACCACCAGCGAGGAGGCATACGGCACCGACTGGATCAAGAGCACGATGATCCAGGCGAGGCGGTCCGGACCCTCGTTCTCCGGCACTCCTGTGTGGGCCACCGCCCATGCCGACAGCATCAGGGCCGCCATCATCAGGGTTTCCTCGCGCGCGGCGCTAAGCGCATGCAGGAGGCCGGAGGACTTGCCGCCCTTGGGCGTGCGGAAGAAAGGCTCGCTCCTGGTGACGAGGCCCTTGACCGCCGCCCTGCCGATGGTGTGGGTGAGCGCAAGTCCCGCGATCGCCGCCGCCAGCGTCTGGCGGTAACTGGCGCCCACCCGCACGTGGTACAGGTGCGCAAGCTTGGCGAGCTTGAAGGTGAACAGCGACAGCGGCAGAACCGAGTACATCACCAGCGGCGGATCGATCTGCCGTGGCGCCCAGATCATCGCGGCGGACCAGCCGAGGGCGGCGAGGTTGAACAGCATGTTGCAGCCGTCCGCGACCCACGGCAGCCAGCCGGCGATGAAATGATAACGCTGCCCCGGCGACAAGGGACCCCCCTCCAGGAACAGCTCGCGCGCGTGCGCCTTGATGATCTGCATGGCGCCGTAGGCCCAGCGGAAGCGCTGCTTCTTGAAATCGATAAAAGTGTCCGGCATCAGCCCGCGGCCGTAACTGGTCGGCACGTAGCTCGCATCGAAGCCGCTTTCAAAAATACGCAGGCCGAGCTCGGCATCCTCGGTGATGCACCACTCGGCCCAGCGCGCCTTATCGAGCTGCAGCCGCCGCACCATGGTCATGGTGCCATGCTGGATGATCGCGTTGCGCTCGTTGCGCGTGATCATGCCGATGTGGAAGAAGCCGCGGTACTCGGCGTAGCACATGGCCTTGAAGGCGCTGTGGCCGGCATCGCGATAGTCCTGCGGGCCCTGCACGATGGCGATGCGCTGATCCTCGAACACCGGCGTCAGGTCGCGCAGCCAGCGCGGTTCCACCACGTAGTCGCTGTCGATCACCGCCACGATCGCCGCGTCGGCAGCCGTGCGCTCCAGCGCGTAGTTGAGTGCGCCGGCCTTGAAGCCGGCGAGCGGCGCGACGTGGAAAAAGCGAAACCGCGGTCCCAGCTGCGCGCAGTGCGCCTCGACCGGGCGCCAGACGTTTTCGTCGCGCGTGTTGTTGTCGATGACCAGCACTTCGTAGTCCGGATAGTCGAGGCGGGCGAGCGCATCCAGTGTCTCGATGAGCATGGTGGCGGGCTCGTTGTAGGCCGGCACATGGATCGAAACCTTCGGCGGGCGGGTGCTGTGCGCGAGCAGCGGCCCGCCGCCGCGCCGCCGGTAAGTCACCCAGTGCGCCTCGGCCCACTCGTGCGCCTCGGCGAGCAGTACCAGCATCACCCCGAGCATGCCGAGCAGCAGCAGCACGCCGGAAATGACGCTCGAGACCGTCATGTACTGCTGGGTGAAGTCGTAGAACACCCACACGGCGATGGTGGCGGCGGCGTACACGACGAGGGCGAGGAAGCTGCGGCCGCGATTGCGCAGCGTGCGGCTGTTCAGATACAGAAGTGCGAGCACTGCCAGCGCCACCGCCACCGACACGGCGGCGAGAATGTGCCACTCCGGCACCCGCACGATGGGGGCGGTGAAGGCGAACTTCGGCTGCCGGTTGACGTCGTAGACGCCCCAGTACGAACCGACCGCGCCCTCCTGGTAGGCCTTCCAGGGCTGATCGAAGGCTTCCATCACGTAGTAGACAATCTGCTGCTTGGCGGCGACGCGCAGGAAGCGGCGCAGGAACAGCGCCTCGTTGGCGTCCGAGGCGACGGCCGACTCGTGGGTGCGGCCGCGGCTCGGCCAGCCAATCTCCGCCACCACGATCTGCTTGTGCGGGAAGGCCTTCTGCAGGCGCTTGTACTGCGTCAGCGAATACGCGACCGCCTCGTCGACCGGGACACCTTCCCAGTACGGCAGCAGGTGCACGCCGATGAAGTCGACGTGCTGCGCGAGCTCGGGGTACGCGAGCCAGGTGTCCCAGGTCTCGGCGGTGCCCACCGGCTGGCCGATGGCGGCGCGCGCGCGATCCAGATTCTTCTCGAGCTCCTCGATGGGCAGGTCGCCGCGGAACAACACTTCGTTGCCGATCAGCACGCGCACCACGTTGACGTGCGAGTTCGCAAGCCCGATGGCCGTCTGCAGCTGCTCCTCATTCTTGTCGCGGTGGCTGTCGAGCCAGGCGCCGAGGGCCACGTTGAGATCATGCTTCTCCGCCAGCGCCGGCACATCGCCGAGGGTGCCGGCGACGCTGTAGGTACGCACCGCCTTGACCTTGCCCTGCAGCAGCGTGAGGTCGGCGTCGATCTCCTCATCGGTGGGCATCTGAAAGTGCGTCGGATCCTCGTTGGCGCGAAACGGGGAGAAGGCGAAGCCCTGGATGAGCGCCGGCCACGGCGGCTCGCTCGTCGGCCGGTTGAGCAGCGCCCACACCGCGAACGTCAGGGTCGCGAACAGCGCCGCGATCAAGAGGCTCGGGATCGCTTTCATGCCGGTGTGTGCCGCGCTACCAGCTGCCGGTGTTGGCCATGGATTTCCACGGCTCGGCGGGCGCGAGCGCGGCGCCCTTCTGCAGCAGTTCGATGGAAATATTATCCGGCGAGCGTACGAACGCCATGTGTCCGTCGCGCGGCGGCCGCAGGATGGTCACGCCGTGATCGGCGAGGCGCCGGCAGGTCGCGTAGATGTCATCGACGGCGTAGGCGAGATGGCCGAAATTGCGGCCGCCGCCGTACGCTTCCGGATCCCAGTTGTGGGTGAGCTCGACCTGGGCGTCCAGATCACCCGGCGCCGCCAGAAACACCAGGGTGAAGCGCCCCTGCGGGTAGTCCTTGCGCGATAACTCGGTGAGCCCGAGCGCGTCGCGGTAGAACTTAAGCGATGCGTCAATGTTGGTGACGCGGACCATGGTGTGCAGGTACTTCATCGGCGGCGCGCCTTTCGGTTCTAAAACATCTCCGCGGGCCCGGGGGGCTGGATCTTCACCTCGTGGCGCGCGGCAATGAAATCGCCGGTGATCATGGCATCGTAGCCCTGCCCCGGTCCCACCATCGGATACACCCCGGCGTCCGGATCGATCAGGACTTCGAGGAACGCGGGCCCCGCGAAGGCCACGAACTCGCCGATCACGCGCGGCACGTCCGCCTTGCGATCGAGGCGTACGGCGTAGCCGAAGCCGTCGGCCTGCGCGGCCTTGACGAAATCCTTCTTGTGCAGCGAGCGGTCACTGGCCGACAGCCGCCCCTTGAAGAACAGTTTCTGCCACTGCTTTACCATGCCGTCGCCGAAGTTGTTGAGCACCACCACCTTCACCGGCAACTCGTAGGTCGTGACGGTCTCCAGCTCACCGATGTTCATGCGGATGCTCGAGTCCCCGTCGACGTCGATCACCAGCCGCTTGGGACAGGCGATCTGCGCCCCGATCGCGGCCGGCAGGCCGAATCCCATGGTGCCCATGCTGCCGGAGGTGAGCCACTGCCGGGCGCCGGTGAAATCGCAGTACTGCGCGGCCCACATCTGGTGCTGGCCCACGCCGGTGGTGATGATGGCCGCGCCGCGGGTGTGGCGGTTGAGCTCCTCGAGCACGTAGTACGGCTGGATGAGCGGGCTCGCGCGGTCGTAGTTCATGGCATGGACGCGCTTGAGGTCCGCGAGGTGCGCGGTCCAGGGGCTGAAGTCACGCTGGAAGTTGCTCTGGCGCCCGTGCGCGGTGAGCGCGCGCAGCGCCTCGGGCACCAGTCCCACGTGACTCCACTGCACGCGCTTCACCTTGTTGATCTCGGCCTGGTCGACGTCCAGGTGCGCGATGCGGCGCGCGTTGCGCGCGAATTTCGCCGGCACGCCGGCCACGCGGTCATCGAAGCGCGCGCCGACGGCGATCAGCAGGTCACAGTCCTCCACCGCGTAGTTGGCGAACGCGGCGCCATGCATGCCGAGCATGCGCATCGCCAGCGGGTGCGTGGTGTCCAGCGCCCCGATGCCCATGAGCGTCGTCACCACCGGCACCCCGTAGGCGGTTACGAACTGCGTCAGCGCCGCGGCGGCGTTGCCGTTGATCACCCCGCCGCCGGCGTAGATCAGGGGGCGGTCGGACTCCGCGAGCATGCTGAAAAACTGCGCCGCCGCGTCCGCATCCAGGACCGCGTCGTTGAGCTCGCGCATGCGGCGCCGGTAGCCGGCGATGGGCAGCAGGCCCTCACCCTGGAAGACACCCTCCCAGGTCTGCACGTCCTTGGGGACATCGACCACCACCGGACCGGGTCGCCCCGTGCGGGCGATTTCAAAGGCGGTGCGGATGGTGCTCTCCAGGCGCGAGGGCTCGGTCACGAGGAAAATATGCTTGGCGACGGCACCCATCATGGTCGGCACCGGGGCCTCCTGGAACGCGTCCGTACCGATGGCCGCCCGGGAGACTTGCCCACAAATCACGACAATAGGCACTGAATCAGCCATGCAATCGCGCACTGGTGTAACAGTGTTGGTCGCGCCGGGGCCGGAAGTGACCAGACAAACACCCACCCGGCCGCTCGCCCTGGCGTAGCCGGCCGCCATGAAGCCGGCTCCCTGCTCGTTCGCCGGGACAATGAGCGGGATCTGCGGGGCGCCGCTACGGGCGCACTCCTCGTTGTAGAGGAACACCGCGTCGTAAGTGGGCAGGATCGCCCCGCCGCTGTAGCCAAAGATCGCGCTGACGCCCTCGTCCGCCAGCACCTGCATGATCATGCGGGCGCCACTCATGGTCTGGCCGGCGAGTGGATGCCGGACCTCGCGCGGCTGGATTACCGTGTCGCTCATGGACGCGTTTTCGTGGCCTGTTTTTTTACGGGAAGGCGAAGCGGCCGATCAGACTAGCAGCTTAGGTTTGTACTGCAAACTCGCCGCGATCCTTTATTCTCGCGACGCGCATGCGTCACATCATCGCCATCCTGCTGCAGAACGAAGCCGGCGCCCTGACCCGGGTGGCGGGCCTGTTCTCCACCCGCGGCTATAACATCGAGTCGCTGTCGGTCGCGCCGACGGAGGACCCGACCGTCTCACGCCTGACCCTGGTAACGACCGGCTCCAACGCGGTGATCCAGCAGATCCTCAACCAGCTCAACAAGCTCGTCGATGTCGTCCAGGTGCTCGACATGACACGCGGCGAGCACCTGGAGCGGGAGCTGGTGCTGTTGAAACTCAAGCTGGAGGCGGGACAGACGGACGCGGTGCGCGGCCACGTGGTGCGCAGCGGCGGGCGGGTGCTGGATCCTGCCACCGAGGGCTTCATCGTCGAGCTGACGGCGAGCGAAGCGGAAGTCAGCACCTTCGTCGCCGACCTGGGCCAGCGCGCGCAGCTTCTGGAAGTGGTGCGCAGCGGCGCGCTCGGCATCAGTCGCAGCGCGCGGGCGCTGCGCGCACCGGCCGCGCCCGCGGGCCCCTAGAGTCCGCGGCAAGTCCTACGGCACCAGCACCGTCGAGCCGGTGGTGCGCCGGCCTTCGAGGTCCCGGTGGGCATCCGCGGCGCGCGCGAGGGCGTATTTCTGGCCGATCACGATGCGTACTTTGCGGGCGCGCACCGCGGCAAACAGCTCACGCGCCCCCTTGGCGAGTTCCTCGCGCGTGGCGATGTAGTCAAAGAGCGTCGGCCGGGTAAGGAACAGTGAGCCGCGCCGGGTAAGCTCGAGAGGTGTGATGGCGGGCGCCGGACCCGAGGCGTTGCCGAACGTCACCATCATGCCCCGACGTCTGAGGCAATCGAGCGAGTCCATGAAGGTGTCCTTGCCCACGGCGTCGTACACGACGGCGACGCCGGTACCGCGCGTGATCTCCTTGACGCCCTCGACCAGCCCGTCGCGCCCGGAAATCAGCACGTGCCGGCAGCCGTGCTTGCGCGCGAGCTCCGCCTTGGCCTCGTTGCCGACCACCCCGATGACGGTGGCGCCGAGCGCGCGGGCCCACTGGCACAGGATCAGGCCGACGCCGCCGGCGGCGGCGTGCACCAGGATGGTCTCGCCGCGCGCCACCTTGTAGCAGCGGCGCAGCAGGAAATGCGCGGTGAGCCCTTTCAACATGAGGGCGGCCGCCTGCTCGTCGGAGATTCCCTTCGGCACCTTCACCAGACGCTCCGCCGGCACGTTGCGCAGCTCGCTGTAAGCGCCCGAGGCGGAATACACGTAGGCGACCCGCTCACCGATCCGAAAGCCGCGCACTCCGCGTCCGAGCGCGGTGATGACCCCGGCGGCTTCGCGCCCCAGACCCCGCGGCAGCTCGCCCGCGTACAGGCCGGTGCGCTCGTAGACGTCGATGTAGTTCACGCCGATGGCGGTGTGGCGGATCTGCGCCTCGTGCGTGGCGGGCTTGCCCGGATCGAGGTTCTCGTTACGCAGAACCTCAGGTCCACCGAAGCTGTGGAAACGGATGGCGACTGGCATGCGCAAGAGAATAGCGCCGCAGCGCCGCGCGCGCGATGCCCGGAATTGCCAGGCCGGCAAAAGTCGCGCCTTTTGCCGGCCGGAAACGAAAGTGCTGTGCGAAAAAGTGCCGGAGGCAACTTTTTCCAATCAACTAGAGCGCTGCGTCGTCCGTTTCGCCGGTGCGGATGCGGATGACGCGCTCGATCTCGGTGATGAAAATCTTGCCGTCCCCGACCTTGCCGGTCTTGGCGGCCTTGAGGATGGCCTCGACGACCTGGTCGGTGAGATCCCCGCGCACCGCGACCTCGATGCGCGTCTTGGGAACAAAGTCGACCACGTACTCAGCGCCCCGATACAACTCGGTGTGCCCGCGCTGCCGGCCGAACCCCTTCACTTCCGTCACCGTCATGCCCGACACGCCGATGTCAGAGAGCGCCGCGCGGACGTCGTCGAGCTTGAATGGTTTGATGATCGCGGTGACCAGTTTCATGAGCGGACTCCGTCTTGCGTAAGTCTCAGGGCGCGATGGATTTTGCAGTTTTCATGCCAGGCAATGAAAGTGGGCAAGAGTCGCGCCGCTTCGTGTGCGGGCGCTGCGCGGCGCTTAGGAGCCTGCACCAGGCTGGCGCATATTTTCGCGCCGCGCCCCCGCCTGGTGCGGCGGAAGCGGGCGCGCATGCGGTAGCCTTAGGCTCAATGTACCAACAAATCGTCGTTGCCGGGGGCGGCCAGGCCGCCGTGCAGGTCGTCGATACACTGCGCCGCAAGGGCTACACGGGACGACTGACCCTCGTGGGCGAGGAACCGTGGCTGCCCTATCAGCGCCCGCCGCTTTCCAAGAAGTACCTGGCCGGCGCGCTCGATCGCGAGCGGCTGCTCATTCGCCCCGAGAAGTTCTTCGCCGAGCACGACGTGCACCTGCGCCTCGGTTGCCGCGTGACCGCGATCGAACGACGCGCGCAGCGCGTGGTGCTCGCTGACGGCGCGCTGCTGCCCTACGACGCGCTGCTGCTGGCGACGGGCAGTCACCCCCGGCGCCTCGTCGCACCCGGCGCGAACTTAAGCGGGGTTTACTACCTGCGCAGCATCGCCGATGCGGACCGGATCCGCGCGGAGTGCGTGCCCGGTCGCCGCCTCGTAGTCGTCGGCGGCGGCTACATTGGTCTGGAAGTTGCGGCGACCGCGCGTGAGCTCGGTGTGGACGTGACGGTGCTCGAGATGGCTGACCGGGTCATGAACCGCGTGGTCTGTCCCCCACTCTCCGCGTTCTATGAAGCGGAGCACGTGCGCCACGGCGTGCGCGTGCTGTGCCGGGAGCGGGTGCGTGCCCTGGCCGGCGATGCCGGCAGCGGCCGGGTGCGCGCGGTGCTGACCGAGGGCGGGGCGGAACACGCCGCCGACCTGGTGATCGTCGCCGTGGGCGTGGCGCCGAGCGATGAACTGGCCGCGGAGGCCGGCCTCGAGTGCGACAACGGCATCCGCGTGGATGAGCATTGCCGCACCTCCGATGCCTCGATCTACGCCGCCGGCGACTGTGCCAATCATCCCAGCCCGCGCTACGGCGGGCGCCTGCGCCTGGAGTCCGTGGACAACGCCTTCGAGCAGGGCGCGAGCGCGGCGTTGAATCTCGCCGGCACCGCGACAGTCCACGACAAAGTCCCGTGGTTCTGGTCGGACCAGTACGATCTGAAACTCGTCATTGTCGGCATTTCCACCGGCTACGACGCGCTGATCCTGCGCGGCACACCCGCGATGCGCGCCTTCAGCGCCTGCTACCTGCGCGGCGGGGAGCTCATCGCCATCGACACGGTCAACACACCGAAGGATCAGATGGCGGCGCGCAAGCTGATCGCTGCGCGCGCGCGGCCGAACCCGGAGAAGCTCGCCGATCCGACGATTGCGCTCAAAGACACGCTCTAGAGACAGGCGCGCCCGCCGCCAGCCTACTTACGGCGGCTTCTCTTTGACTTCCTGGTAGCAGTCCGCCGAGGCCTGGGCATCGAGTGGCTTGAGCTTCTGGCAAACCCGCAGCGCGTTCTCTTTGTCGTTCGACAGCCAGTACGCCATGCTCAGAAGCTGGTACGCATAGACAAAATCGGGCTGCAGACGAATGGCTTCCTGGAAGTGCGGGATGGCCTGCGGAACCGTGTCGACCATCATCAACGCGTCGCCCAATTCAACCTGGATTTCCGGATCGGTGGGCCTGAGGCGCTGCGCAATCAGGAGATCGGGAATGGCGCGACGATAATCCTTTTGATCGAGGGCCATCGTTCCCAGGCCGTAGTGCGCGTCCGCGGCCTGGTCTGAACGCGGCGGCACCAGCGCCAGCACCTGGTTGTAAGCCGCGACCGCCTTGGCGTACGCGCCGGACTTGCGGTACTTGTCGCCTTGCGCGAGCAGATCCCGGGCACGCGTGTCGTCCGCGGCACCCGGCGCTGGCGCTTTCGGCGCTGGCGCATTCGGCGGTGTTTGTGCAGCCGGCGGCGATTGCGCATCGGGCTGCACCTCATTGATGAGCTGGTAGAGCTCCCGGGCCTCCTCCTTGTTGAGTGTCTGGAGCTTCTGGTAAACCTGCAGAGCCGCCTGCCTGTTGCGCATCCCGACATAGGTCGTCCCCAGAAGGTGAAGCGCGTCCACATTGTCCGGCTGCACCCGCAGGGCTTCCTTAAGCGCCACCGCCGCGCTCGGGAAGGCGCGCAGCACCACGTTGGCGTAGCCGAGCCAATACTGCGCCCCGACGTCGTCCGGCTTCAGGCGCACGGCCCGCTGCAGGACGTCCCGGCCGTCGGCATATTGCTTCAGATCGATCAATGCCACACCGAGGTACCGGGCGGCGTCGGCGTTGTCAGGCGCGAGGCGCAGCGCCGTCTGCAGGATCGATGCGGCTTTCGTGTACTCCTTCGCGTTGAAGTACTGCACTCCCTGATCCGTCAGCATCTTCGCGCGGGCAAGGTCGGACGAAGTTGCCGGAAGCGCCTCTGGCGGGCTCGGGGCGGGGCTCGGGGTGGGGGTCGGGGTCGGGCTCGGGGCCGGGGTTGCGCCGTTGCAGGACCCAAGCTTGTTCAACACCGCGGCGCGCAGTTCCGCCGTTTCGACTGCTAAGCCGTTGCGCAGGGGTCGATCAGGATAGACGACGGCGCAGTAGTCGCTGCCGGGCTGCGTCGCCGGAAACCCTGGCTGATCCGAATCACTGCGGCAGCGGGTCACGACGATTCTCTCGCCGTTGCAGACGTAAGGTACGTGGTACCGCAGCGCGCCCTCCGCAACTGCCAGCGGGGAGGCGAGCGCGAGCAGCGGCATCGAAGCGGCGACCGCGTTCAACGCCCGCCGCAGCATGACAGGCACTACTTACCAGCCGCGGCTGGCTGTGCACCAGGCACGGTCTGCTCGCGCCAGAAAACCATCGAATCCGCGGGCTTGTGGGGGTTGACGCGCACAGTGAGCGCACGGCCGACCGGGTAACCGCCGAGCCATTTCTTGGCGCGGCTGTCCAGCAAGAACTCGCGCTTAAAGGAGCGGGAGTGGGATTGCCCCAGCACCTCGTAGTTGTAGGTCACGTAGGCGACCCACTTGGAAAAGTTTTCGCCCCGCTCCTCCAGGCGTACCAGCGTCGACTGCACGTGTCCGACGGCCGTGGGCCAGCGGCGGGCGTGCCGGCGTTTCAGGTACATCAACAGCCCGATCGCCGCGATGATCCCCAGACAGAGGATGCAGATTACTGACACAACGGTGTCGGAGTTCATGGCGCTGGGCTCGCTGTGCGCGTTGCGGCGTCTTCAGTGACAACGCCATCGTGAAAGACGAACAGGTGCGTCTGTGCGGCGGCCTTGCTCCGCTCCGCTTCCGGTTCGAACGGACCACGATAGCCGCGCATGCTCACCGTGATGGTGTCGCCCGTGCGGGTCACGCTCAGGGCCACCGAGCAGGTGCCGAACGAGGGCGTCGCCCTGGCACCGGAGCGGGTCACGGTAACGAACCAGTAAAGACGGGGGCAGGCAGTGCCGCCCACGACCGTGATCAGGACCACGTCCGACTCGCCGATGACAAACGGATTGCCGACATACAGGCCGTTGTTGCCCTTCAGCAGCGGCTCGAGCGGCCGCTCGTTGAAGCGCAGCACTTCGTCGCGACGCACGCTCAGTTCTCCGAAACGGGTCGCAACCCTGTAGGCCGGCTCGGATTGCGCCCGTGCTTCGGAACCGACCAGCGCCAGCAGCGCGGCCGCCAGGACGGTGGTGCAGAAAATCCGCACGCTATGTGCCCCGACTCAGCTCTTCTTGCAGAACTTCCCGTACACACCGCCGCCGTCGAGGCAGCCGGCCTTGTCGATTTCGAACACCATCTGCTGCCCGTTGGCGCTGAGCAGCAGCTGCGAGCCGTCGATCTTGTAGGTGACCCTGATCTTCTGCTCCATCATCGTCAGGGTCACGCTGTCATCGGAGCCGAACTCGAGCTTTTCCATGACGAGGCCGTTGCCCAGGCCGCCGCCCTGCGGAACATAGGTGCCGCTGAGGTGTTTGGTGCAGCTGCAATTCGCGAGGGTGAGGCTCGCTGCTGCCGTGGCGAGGAACACGAGCGGCAGCCTGATCGGACGAGAGTGCTTCATTGTTATCTCCGGTGGTCGCTGTTCGATACCAATCAGACGCTGCTGACGGGGATTTGTCAGGATGCGCCCGTCCGCTGTCGATGTCAGCTCAGGTGATTGCCGGCTAAGTTTTCCGACCTGACGCTCCGCGTCCCGGCGCGTCTATTGAAGGCAGCAACGGGCTTTTGTGCATCGCAGGATTTGTATGAGAAGCTATCCGCCAAGAGGGCAGCGAGCCGCGGCTTCGATCAGAACGGGGGCTGGTTGGATAGGGTCTCGTTCATGCGCGCCTGCCGCGACGGCGCCGCCATCGAGCAGGCTCTGCGTGAGCTCGATCGGGATTATTTTGCGATCCTCTATCGCGACGGACTACGCACCCTCCACGACCCGGAGGCGGCGCGCGACCTGGTCCAGGAAACCTTCATTAAAGTCTGGCGCCGTTGCGCGACGTTCCGCGGCGACTCCGAATTGCTGTCGTGGATCAAGGTGATCCTGCGCAATGGGGCCTTCGAACGCCTGCGCCAGACGACGCGCGAGGTGCCGCTGGAGGACGGGGAAGGTCTGACTGCGGAAGCGTCCCGGCGCCTGCTCGAATTATCGATCGATGGCAACCCGACCCCGGAGCAGGCGCTGCGACAGCGGCAGCTGGCCGACACTTTCCGCCGCGGCTGGCAGCAATTCCGGCAGGCGGATCCGTTGCATGCCAACGTCATGGCCTGGGTGATCGAGGATGGCCTGTCGATCGAGGAGGTCGCGGAGCTGCTCGGGCGCACCCCGGGTGCGACGCGGGAATTCGTTTCGCAGTGTCGCAAGCACGCCCGCGTCCACCTGGCGGAGTGGTATGCGGCCGCCCATGAGTCTTAGGAATCGTTAGATGAGCGCGGACGAAGACCAGGCCTGGCTCGAAGCGCTCGCGGGCCGCCGTGCCGCCACGCCCGCCAGCGCCAGCACCCAGGAGGCCCACGCCCTGCGCGCGCTCGTCCAAACGCAAACTCCGCAAGTCGCCGCCGCTGCACCCGAGATTGATCCCGCGCGGGAGGCTGCGCTGATCGCGCGGGCCCGTGCTGAGGGCCTGCTGCCGCGGCGCGCGGCGCCGCCGCGGGCCTGGCGCAGCCGCTTCGTATCGCGCCCGGCGCTGGCCGCGGCCGCGGTGGCGACATTGGCCATCGCGGTTGCCGTGACGCGCTACCTGTCGCCGCCTGCGGAAACACTGCGCGGCGGCCTGCAGACCGTGCGCCTCGAAGCGCGCGACCCGCAGGCGCTCAGGCAGGAACTGATCCAGGAACTGCGTGCCGCCGGCGTGCGTGTCTCCGGCTACGAGCAGTTCGGGCGCATCGGCATCGATGCCGATCTGCCGCAACCGCTGACGCCGCAGGTCCGAGACATTCTCGCGCGTCATGGCATCCCGGTGCCGGGAGACGCAGCCCTGGTGGTCGTGATCACGGCAAGCGGCGAACGATGAGTCGCGGCGGCCTGCGCCTGGCGTTGCTGCTGGCGGCGCTCGGCCTGCTGCCCGGCCACGGTAATGCCGCCGTGCTGTTGCCGCCCTCCTGTGCCAGCGTCACCGCCGCGCCGGACGAGAGCACGCCGTTGCGCACGCTGCGCCAGCGGGTCGAAGCCGAGAATGAGTCCGATCCGAGCGCCGCCTTCGCGCTGCTCTGCACGACGATTCCGCGCGTCGCCCGCGAGCACGGCGCAGGGTCGGTCGAGCTCGCCTGGTGGACCGCAGCTCTCGCTACCCCGCTCATCGCCTACATGGACAAGTTCGACGAAGCACTGCCCCTGCTGCGCTTCGCGCAACCGATCCTGGAGCGGCGTTACGGCCGCTATGGAGCGCCGCTGGGCGATATTCACGTCGCCTACGCCTGGATCTATTTTCGTCAGGGGCGCCTGGCGGATTCGGGTGCCGCCTGGAAAGAGGCGCTCAAGGTTCGCGAACGGACGCCGGGTGACAGGCAGATCGAACTGCAGAAGGTGCTGGTCGGGCTCGCCCAGGTGCAGATCGCCCAGCGCGACTTTGCCGGGGCCGAGGGGAATCTGCAGCGGGCGCGCGCCATCCTGGTGGCGAACCACGAGCGCGTGAGCGAGGCGGGCGCCGCGATCGAGAACGCCCTTCTCAACATTGCGTTTCGACAGGAGCGCTACGAAGTCGCCCGCGCGCACGCCGAGGAGACACTGCGCATCGAAAACCAGCTGCAAGGCGGCGCCGCCCAGCTGGTGCCCGCCTACGCGCTGCTCGGGCGCATTCTCGAGCGTCTCGACGACTACGAGCAGGCTGAAACTGCGCTGCGCCGCGCGGTCGGGCTCGCCGAGGGCGAGCAGGGTCCGCTGCAGCGGCATCACTTCTCGGCGCGCTACCAGCTCGCCGCACTGCTCGATGAACGCGGTCATCCGCAGGAAGCGCGCGCGCAGGCTCTGCGGGCGCTCGCTATCGGCGAGAGTACGCTCGGGCCGACGGCGCCGCGGCTGGTGCCGGTACTGCAGGTGCTCGGCAATGCGGAGCGCAGTCTCGGCCAGCTTCCCGAGGCGCTGCGCCGCTTCGAGCGTGCCGGGGCAATCATCGCCGGCGACCGCGCCTCGGTGGAGCTCCCCTGGCTGGTCGACTATTACCGGGACCGCGGCGCCCTGGAAATGAGCCTCGGGGACCTGGCGCAGGCCGAACACACCCTCGGCGCGGGCCTCGAGGCCGCCGGCGAAGATCCTACTTTGTCCATTGAGCGCGCACGGCTGCTGCTCGACCACGCCCGCGCGGCAGCGGAACTCGGCCACACGCAGGGCCGCGCGGAACTCCTGCAGGCCGTGACGTTACTGCGGGCGCGGTTGCCCGAATCGCACCCATCCATCCTGCGGGTGCTGAACGAGCTGTGTGCGCTCGAGCTCGCGACGCCGGCGGCGGCAACACCGGACTGCGACGAAGCGGGCGCGCGCCTCGACCGCGCCCGCGATACCGATCCTGCGCTGCGCGCCGACGTTTACGACAATGAGAGCCGCCTGGCGAGCGCACGGCAGCAGGCCGACGGCGCCCACGGTCTGGCGGTACGCGCCCTCGCCGCGGCCGAGAGCAGCGGCAGTCCGGAAAGTCTGTGGCGGGCGTATTTTCAGCTGGCACGGACCCTGCGTGCCCGCAACGAGACCGGGCTCGCGATTTTTTTTGGCAAGGAGTCCATCGACCAGATCGAGCGCGAGCGGCGCTACTTCGTGGGCCCGGACCGGCGCTTCGACCGCGGCTTCCTGCGCGACAAGGTCGCGGTCTATCGCGCTGTTGCGGACTGGCTGTTCGAGCTCGGCCGCACCGATGAGGGACTCGCGGTACTGAAACTGCTGAAGACTGAAGAGCTCGCGGAGTTCGGCGTGCGCGCTGCGGCGTTCACCCCGGGCGAGCGCGGCGTTGAGTTCACCGGTGACGAGACCGAGGTACGCGAACGCTACCATCAGGCCGTGCAGGCGGACCTGGCGGCGGGGACGGAGCTCGGCCGCCTCGGTGCCCTCGAGGAAGCCGGCCGCATCAGTCCGGCCGAGCGCGAGCAGCTGCGCTCCCTGCTTGCCGGCAAGGGCGCGTCCGAGAGCGCCCGCGCCGGGCGCATCGAGCAGCTGCTGCGCGCTCGTGCGGCAGCGCTCGGCGGGGAGGCGGCGGGGCGGCGGACGATCGCGGCGCACGCACTGGAGCTGGCGGCGCGCGACTTCGGACCGGACACGGCGTTCGCGGTGTACCTGCTGACGGAGCACCACCTGCGCGTACTCGTGAGCGCGCGCGGCAGCCAGGCGGAGTTTTTGATTCCGGTCGACGCCGCGCAGCTGCAGCGTGACATCGGCCACTTCCTCGACGACATCACCCAGCGTCGCAACTCCAGCGCGCTCGCCGACAGCCTGTATGCCGTCATCGCCCGCCAGGTGGACGAGTTTGCCGCCGAGCATCGCGTGCATCGTCTGGTGCTGTGGCTCGACGGGTCGTTGCGCTATGTGCCCATCGCCGCGCTGCGCGACGGTCAGCGCTACCTCTTGGACAAATACACCCTGCAGATCTACACGCCCGCACCCGCGGCAGCTGCCGGGGCGGCGCACGCGCGCAGCGATCCGCCGCAGGTGCGCGGACTGGGCGTCACGCAGGCGGTCGCGGGCTTCCCGGCGCTGCCGGCGGTGGCGGACGAGCTGTGCTATGTGGTGCGCGGACCCATCGAGGGACTGCAGTCATCCGACGGCGCCTGTCCCTCCCCCGCCCGCGGCAACGGCGCCCTGCAGGGCGAGGGCTTTGCCGATACGGCGTTCACCGAGGCGCGCTTCAGGGAACTGCTCGGCGGAGCGCGCGGCTTTTCGGTGCTGCACATCGGCACGCACTTTCGGCTGCGGCCAGGCAACGCGCTGCGCTCGTATCTGCTGCTGGGGGATGGCGCGCGACTGACGCTCGACACCATCGGCACACTCGATTTCAGCGGCATCGACGTCGTCACGCTGTCAGCTTGCGAGACCGGCATGGGCGGCGCGCGCACCGACGACGGCCGCGAGATCGAGGGACTCAGCGCACTGGTGCAACGCCGCGGCGCCAGCCGGGTCATTGCGAGCCTGTGGCCGGTGGAGGATGTGAGCACCGCCCAGCTGATGCGCTCGTTGTACGCTTCGTTTGCCGCCGCGCACGGCGATGCCGCACTCGGGCTGCAGCAGGCACAACGGGCGTTGCGCTCCCGCAGCTCCGGCAGCGGGGCCTCCTACGAGGACCCCTACTATTGGGCCGGTTTTTCCGTCTCGGGCAGCCGCCCGTGAGCGGGCAGCGACCGCGGCTGTATCAGTCCGAGTAGGCAACCGCCGGCAAGCCGGCGAAGCGCTGGGCGATGTGCTGGCCGATGAGGTCCGCAAGGCTTCCCCGCGCGTCAGCGGTGCGGTTCAGCAGCACGACCCCCGCGTAGTCGCCCTGCGGGCTGAAGAACGCATAGCTGCTGTAGCCGCCGGTGGCACCGTTGTGCCAGTACTCCTTGGTCTGCGGGTTGTAGAACCACGCGAAGGCGATCTTCATGTTGCCGGCGTCGGCGCGCAGTTGTTGCGACTGGACGAGCGCTGCGGCGAGGGTGCGCGCCGCGCCGGAACCGCTGGCGGCGAAGCTCTCCGGGTGCAGGTTGGCTTCCAGGAAGCTGAGCATGTCGGTCGCCGTCGAGCGCAGCGCCCCCGCCCCGGCGAGCGCATCCAGGTCCCAGCTGCGCGCCAGCCGGTTGTCGCTCGTGTGGCCCTGGATGAACCGCGCCTGCTGGCCGGCCGACAACGACACGCCGGTGTCGGACAGTTGCAGCGGTGCGATGACCTGCTCGCTGACGAGCTTCGCGTAGGTGGTGCCGGCGCGATCGGCGAGCGCCTGGCCGAGCAGCCCCACGCCCAGGTTGCTGTACTGGAAAGGCACGTCCGCGGCCTTTTCCACGCCGTGCGCCGCCAGGAACTGGTAGAGATTCAGCGGCCGATAGTCACTGTAGGGATTGTCTGCGTCCGCGGGAGCGAAATTGTCGGGCAGCCGCGGCAGGCCCGAGTGCTGCGTCACCAGATCCAGCAGCGTGATCTCCGACCCTTCTGGCCTCGCAACCGTCCCGGGGGGCAGCAGTTCGCGAACCGGGTCATCGAGCTTCACCTTGCCCTGCGCCACCATCTGCGCCAGCACGAGCCCCGTGAAGGTCTTGGTGATCGACCCGATCTCGAAAATGGAACCCGGCGTGGCGGTCCCCCAGGCGAACACGCGCGGCACGCCGTTACGCACCACGCCCATGGCTACGCCCGCGGCGGTTGCCGGCGCGAGCGGGCCGCGCTTGAGCGCCTGCGCGAAATCCCGCTCGAGCACCGCCTGCATCGCCGTGGCGTCCACCGGCGCGATCGCCGGGTCGTAGGAGATTTTCGGCGGCGGCGGCGGCAGGTACGGCTTTGGCTGCCGCTGCAGGGTCAGCGGCAGCGACGCGCCCTGCGTCCAGGTACCGGACAGCGTCTGAGCATCGCCGGACAGCTTGCCGCGCCAGCGGCCGTGGACCGCCGGGATGTCGAACGACAAATCCCTTCCCGCCCAGGTGACATTCGCGCAGCCGAGGCCGTAGGCGCTCTGGTCCAGGCTATCGAGCACGCAGGACTCCTGGCCGGCGCGATCACTCCTCACGCTGAGCTGGATCCGCAGTGCCTGGCCCGGGGCCTGGAGCGTCCCGAGCCAGAAGCCGTCGACCGGTGAGGGCTTGCTCGCGGCGATGAAGGTATCGCGCCTGAACGTCAGCGGCATGGGAGCGCCGCCCTGATCCCAGGTTCCCGCGAGCGTGGCGCCGTCGGCTGCGACCGTGCCGGCCCAGCTGCCCTGGACCGAAGGCACGGTGAAGCTGAGCGTGTTGCCCTGCAGGTGAAAATCCGCGCAGGGAATCCCGAGCGCTCCCTGGTCCGCACTGTCGAGGGTGCCACCCTGCGTACCGTCGGCAAGCGCGCTGAGGTGCAGCTTCAGGTGCAGCGGCCCCAGGGTAGCCAGGTACTCACCCCGGATGGTGCTCGCCGCGGCGAGCGCTAAGCCCGGCCAGCCGCTCAACATCACGAGCAGTCCCACGAGCAAGGCGCAGCCTTGCCTGTCCTTCTTCATCTGCCCTCCCCCTGGCGCAGCACCACCAGCAGATCCTTCACCTCCACCGTGTGGCCCGGCTGCGCCAGCACCTCGGCCACAATACCCTCGCTCTCGGCGCGCACGGCGGTCTGCATTTTCATGGCCTCGAGCGTCACCAGGACTTCCCCGCGCGTCACCTTCGCGCCGGGCGCCACCGTGACGGTGGCCACCGTACCCGGCATGGGCGCGCCGACGTGGTGCGGGTTGCCCGCCTCGGCCTTGCGCGCCGGCGGGCGCAGCGCGACCTGGGCTTTGTCAGGCACGCGCACCGAGCGCGGCTGCCCGTTGAGCTCGAAGAACACGGTGCGCGTGCCATCCTCGTGCGGCTCGCTGTTCGCCACGTAGCGCACGATCAGGGTCTTGCCGCGCTCGAGGTCGACGCTGATTTCCTGCCCCGGCTCCATACCATAGAAAAACACCGCGGTCGGCAGGATCTGCGGGTCGCCGTACTGCAGACGCTCGCGGGCATAGTCCTGCCACACGCGCGGGTACATGAGGTGCGAAGCGAGGTCCTCGTCGGTCACCGGGCGCGGCAACTGTTGCTGGATGCGCTGCCGTTCGGCATCCAGGTCCACGGCCGGCAGCCGCGCCCCGGGGCGCACGGTGAGCGGTGGCGCGCCCTTCAGCACCTTTTTCTGCAGCGCCGCCGGAAAACCGCCGTGCGGCTGGCCGAGTTCACCGCGAAACAACTGCACCACGGATTCCGGAAACGCGATCTCGGTGTCCGGGTCCTCCACCTGCCGGCGACTCAAGCCCGCGGTGACCATGAGGAGCGCCAGGTCGCCGACCACTTTGGAGGTGGGCGTCACCTTGATGATGTCGCCGAACATGTCGTTGACCTCGGCGTAGGCGCGCGCCACCTCGGGCCAGCGGGCATCGGCGATGCCGAGCGCGCGTGCCTGGCCGCGCAGATTCGTGTACTGGCCACCGGGCATGCCGTGCACGTACACCCCGGAGTCGCCGGCGCGCATGTCGCTCTCGAAGGCGGCGTAGTGCCGGCGCACCTGCTCCCAATAGGATGAAATCACCCGCAGGTGCTTGGGATCGATGAGCGGATCGCGTGGCGTGTGGCGCAGCGCCTCGACGATGGAGCCGAGGTTGGGCTGCGAGGTGAGGCCGCTCAGCGCATCGAGCGCGCCATCGATCGCATCCGCACCCGCG
>Ga0210384_10001047_pt1 | contig 39454 bp, 31 predicted proteins | sample IncBWH2MmetaG_FD_160574 | JGI IMG/M metagenome (GOLD analysis project Ga0210384, IMG submission 160574) | Forest soil microbial communities from Barre Woods Harvard Forest LTER site, Petersham, Massachusetts, United States - Inc-BW-H-2-M | ecosystem: Environmental > Terrestrial > Soil >...
GGGAAGACGCCCTCCGAAAGCTAGACAATCCAGCCGCCGCCCACGACGACTTCTCCGTCATAAAACACTGCAGCTTGGCCTGGGGTGATCGCGCGTTGCGGCTCGTCAAAGGTCGCAGTGACTTCGCCGGGAGCTGTGTTCTCAATGCGGGCCATCGCTGGCTCGTGGCGGTGGCGGATTTTTACGCTGACGCGGAGGGGCTCGGTGAGCCATTCGATGGAAATCCAATTGAGATCACGGGCCCGGAGCGTCTTGGAGTAGAGCAGCTCGTCAGGGCCGAGAACGACTTGGTTTAAATCAGCGTCCGATGCCGCGTTCGATGCGGGCTTGATCTGAATAACATAGAGCGGCGAGCCGGTGGCTACTCCGAGCCCCTTGCGCTGGCCTACGGTGAAGTTGTGAATCCCGGTGTGCTCGCCGATCGTCTCGCCAGTTGTGGTGACTAGCTCCCCGGAGGAGTCGGGCAGAGGCTCGCCTTGCTCTTCGAGATAGGCCTCGATGAAGCGCTTATAGTCGCCGCCTGGAACGAAGCAGATTTCCTGCGACTCGGGTTTTTCGGCGGAGGCAAGACCGTGGCGGCGCGCGACCTCCCTGACCTCAGCCTTGGTCATCCCGCCCAGCGGGAACAGCGTTCGGCTCAACTGCTCCTGCGTGAGGCCGAATAAGAAGTAGGTCTGGTCCTTGGCGCGATCAACGGGGCGCTGCAATAGCCAGCGGCCTGTATTTTCCGAATATGACACACGAGCGTAGTGGCCGGTGGCGATGCGCTCGGCTCCGATTCGCCGCGCCATGACTAGAAACTCATCGAACTTTAGGAAATTGTTGCACAGGCTGCAGGGAATCGGAGTGCGTCCCGCCAGATACTCGCTAACAAACGGCTTCACCACATCGCGCTCAAAGCGCGCTTCGTGATTGACGACGTAGTACGGAATGCCAATGGTCTCAGCCACGCGGCGGGCATCGTAGACGTCATCGATCGAACAACAACGCCCTTGCACCGATTCCGGCATCCCGGCATGGCCGGAGAGGCGGCGCTGATTCCAGAGCTGCATGGTGAGGCCAACGATGCTGTGGCCCTCCGCGCGCAGCATGGCCGCGACGGCGGAGGAGTCAACTCCTCCGGACATGGCGACGGCGATGGTGGGCTGGGACATAGTCGCTTTCGGCTGTCGGCTGGACTCTCCCACCCTGTTCGCAAAGAACGTGAACAGTGATGGGGCACCCGCTTCCTTATTAGGTTACGGCTAAAACCTTCTTTCTCCAAATGGGAGACAAATCGCGAAGGCGGGCCAGCGTATCCGGGACGACGCTGATGGCGAAATCGACTTCTTCTTGCGTGTTTTGTTTTCCTAGACTGAAACGAATACTGGCGCGCGCGCGATCCGGCAGCAAATTCATGGCCGTGAGCACGTGCGACGGCTCGATGGCTCCCGAGGAACACGCCGCCCCGGTCGAGACCGCAAGTCCCTTAAGATCGAGGGCAATGATGAGCGCTTCGCCTTCGATGTGATCGAAATAAATGTTGGTCGTGTTGGGCACTCGCGAGGCCGCACCGCCGTTCACCCCTGCGGATTCGGTCGCGGCGAGCACGCCCGATTCAAGGCGATCACGCAGAGCGGCCATCTTATCAATGTCACCGTTCGCAAATGCAGTCAGAGCGATTTCCGTAGCCTTGCCTAGACCGACGATTCCTGCAACGTTCTCCGTTCCGGCACGTCGCTGGCGCTCGTGCCGCCCTCCGTAGAGCATGGGTTGCAGGCGAGTTCCCTTCCTCACATAAAGCGCGCCAACGCCTTGCGGGGCGTGAAACTTGTGCCCGGAAATCGAAAGCAGGTGGCAGCCAATCCGGTTCACGTCAAGCGGAATCTTCGCGGTGGCCTGCACCGCGTCGGTGTGAAAGTAGGCTCCGGCTTCGGCAGCAATCTTGCCGATGGCCTCGACGGGTTGAACGACGCCGGTCTCGTTGTTGGCCATCATGATCGAGATGAGCTTGGTGTTGGGCCGCAGAGCGCAGCGAACGTCGTCAGGATCGACGAGGCTATCAGCGTTCACCGGAACATAAGTGACGGGGCAACCCATCTCCTCGAGACGATGCGCGGAGAAAAGGACAGCGTGATGCTCAATGGTCGAAGTGATGACGTGATCGCCGGGAGCGACGACTCCGAAAATCGCAAGATTGTCGCCTTCGGTACCACCGCTGGTGAAGACAACCTCCGAGGCGCGGCAGCCGAGCAATTTGGCCACTGATTCGCGGGCGTGCTCGACGGCAGAACGCGTCTCCTGCCCATGATGGTGAATGGACGAGGCATTGCCGAAATGCTCGGAGAAATAAGGCTCCATGGCCGCGCGAACTTCGGGCAGCAGAGGCGTAGTCGCGTTATTGTCGAAATACACTCGGCGCATGGTTTGTGGCGAATATAGGCCACATAGTTATTGTACGGCTTTGTGGCTGAAAAAGCGGGTCCGCACTACCCAGCCAGGGACTCAATCGCACGCACCACGTCCTGAAGGAGAGACAGCTTGACGCTTGCAAGATCCTCCTTCATATGTTCGGCATTGGAGGTGCCGGTCAGCGGCAGCATCCCGACCGCGCGGGCGAAGCTGAACACAATCTGGGCTACCGTGGCGTTCGAGCGCGAGGCGAGGCTGGCTATCAGAGGATGGCGCAGCACTTCCTGATTCGCAGTAAGCAGTGAGAATCCCTGGTAGATGATGTTGCGCTCGCGGCAGAACGCGCGTACTTCGCGGTCCCAGCCGAGGTGGGCGTAGCAGCGGTTTTGCACAAAGGCCGGGGCTTCGGCATGGACAGCGGCCATCTGTTCCAGATGTCGCAGGGATACATTACTCACACCGAGCAGACGCGTGCGGCCAGCATCGCGCTCGTTGGTCATTGCCTGCCAGACTTCGGCGTCGGAATTGGTCCATCCTTCGTTGGATGACGGTCCGTGCAGCACATAGCTATCGACGTATTCGGTGCCGAGATGCTCGAGCGAACTAGCCATCGACTGCGCAACCTGAACTTTCAAACTGGCTGCAGGATCGTAGGGCAGGCGGTGATCCTGACCGGGTTGATAAGTAAATTTCGTTTGTAGAAAAAGATCGGCGCGAGTGACTATCCCCGCTTTGTAGGCAGCAGCTAATCCTTGACCGACTCCGACTTCGAAATAGTGGCGGCGTTGGTTGGCTGTATCAATCCCTCGAAAGCCAGCGCGGATTGCCAGCCCAGTGAGAGTTACAGTGCGATCTTCTTTCCAGGCGGTGCCGTAAAGGAACACAGGAATGGCAGGACGCGGTTGCGTGGGCATCGGGCTATTCTGCCATGAGCTTTGGATCTCACTCTGTAATTCCTTCGCTCTAGCTGCCTCTTTTTGGCTGCGGAGACCCAACTCCCAGCTGGTTTTATGCTCACATCTCCTTCGGAATCAATTGCCTACCGTTTGGAGCAACCGTTGCTATATCAGCTACATCAAAGGTGCGCTGAGTGCACTCAATTGCCTGAGGGATACCTGAAATGCAAATCCCAATAGGCAGCTCGCACGCACGCAGTGTTCTTCGGATTCTTGGGGCCCCTGCCGAGGAGGACGCTTTGACGCCACTAACACGCTGGACTGTTTCTGCCTGCTTTGTTTTGCTTTTCTTCCCCTTCGTGTTCCCAGCATTTGCGGCTAACCCTGCCAGTGGGACGCTGACCGACGCGACCCCCAAAGTGACCTACACGGGGGGCCCGTATGCCATTCCAAACCCGACCGATCAAGCCAACGGCAACGCCTTTCCCACATGTAGCTCGACAATCCCGGCTGAGCAGTGCGACATGTTCACGCTGAACGTGAATGTGGCGGCAGGAGACGCCAGCACGAAGCAGATCAGAATCAATATCGGTTGGGCGCCGGTGACCGCAGGCGACTTCGACCTCTTTGTCTATTCGGGGACTTACTCGGGTTCGAGCTCTGGAGTGATTGCGTCCAATGCAAGCGGTGTTGATCCCGCCGTCGTTGTTATTCCAGCCATTTCCGGAACGTACACCATTGTGCTCGACCCCTTTAATCCTGCGGGGAACAGCTTCGCAGGCACCATTACGCTGGAAAACATACCGACGACACCCCCACCTCCAAAAGGAATACCGCCGCGCTACCAGGTCTACCCTGCCCCGAACAGTGCAGGTGGCGCCAACGCATCGGGTGAACCCTCGATCGGCGTCGACTGGAACCCGAACGTCGCCAGCCTGAAACACGGCCTGGTCAACCAGGGTGGCGTGGCCTTCTTCACCTCGAATTTGAATCTGTTCCGCGTTAGCTTTGACGACTGCTCCTCGCCGGCGGGAAATCTCTGGCAGGACGTGACCTTCCCTACCGAGAGCGTGACCACGCTCGATCCCATCGGGATCTGTGATCATTTTGGCCCGGCGCCGACGCCTGGCCGAGTGTTCCAGTCACAGCTTTCCGGCCAGGACAGCATTACGGTGTTTTCGGATACAGACGGCAATAGCTGGACTCAATCGCAAGGCGGCGGAATCCCCTCCGGTGTTGACCATCAAAGTCTCGGAGCGGGTCCGTACAATCCGAATTCCACTCCACCGCCCCCACCTCATTCGCTGTATCCGAACGCTGTGTACTATTGCTCGCAGGATTCCGCAACCGCTTTCTGCGCGCGCAGTGATGACGGCGGCCTAACCTTTGGCGTGGGCGTGCCAATTTACAACTCAACGCAGTGCGGTGGGCTGCACGGACACGTTAAAGTTGCGCCTGACGGCACGGTCTACGTGCCCAACGGAAGCTGCGGCGGCAACCAGGCCGTAGTGGTTTCAACTGATAATGGGCTTACTTGGTCGGTTCGTCCGATTCTCGATAGCACGCCGGTGATAGGGAACGTGGATCCCTCCCTGGGAATCGCCAGCGATGGCACTGTATATTTTGGCTACCAGGCGGGCAGCGGCCATCCGAAGATCGCAGTATCCCATGACCGCGGCAACAGCTGGAGTACCTCGGTGGATGTGGGCGTGCCCTTCGCCCTCCAGAACTCCACCTTCCCGGAAGTCGTGGCTGGAGACCCTAATCGCGCGGCGTTCATGTTCCTGGGCACGCCCACTGGTGGCAACTATCAGGATCCCACTACGTTTACGGGAATCTGGCACGCTTACCTTGCCACTACGTTCGACGGTGGCAAGTCCTATTTCACCGTGGACGCCACACCCACAGACCCCGTTCAGGTGGGATCGATTTGCGATCTGGGCACAACCGGTTGTCAAAACAATGCCGTGGGAGGAGCCGACCGCAACATGCTCGATTTCATGGACATCACCCTCGATTCTCAGGGTAGGGCCATGGGCGCGTTTGCGGATGGTTGCGTGGCGGGCAGTTGCGATGCCAGCTCCTCGCCCTCGGCTTCTCGAAGCGCTTTAGCGACGATCATCCGCCAGTCGGGCGGACGGCGCCTGCTGTCAGCGTTTGACCCGGTGGAGCCTGCGGTTCCGGGCGCACCTCAACTGTTGTCTGCGCTGCAGTTTAGCAATGGAGTCCTGCTGAGCTGGAACGTGCCGGACACTGGCGGCGCGGTCCTCAAGAGTTACCGGATCTTCCGCGGCACTACGAGTGGGGGCGAGACTCTGCTGAAGACTATTGGCACGGCGAAAGCCGCCTTTTTCGACAAAACGGCGAAGGCCAGCACCACCTACTTCTACAAGGTGGCAGCTATGAACAAGATTGGTTCCAGTGCTACCTGTGGCGAAGTAAAGACGACTCCGGGCCCTGTCCCGGCAACACCCTGCAAGTTGCCCGGGCTCACCGTGGTTACCGACCCCACGGGCGATCAGACAGGTGCCCCGGCTAACAGCCAACTGGATATCCAGTCCATCTCCATCGCAGAGCCTTTCCCGACCGCTTCGGGAAACAATCAGCTTTACTTCACCATGAAAATGGCCAACCTGGCTGCACCGGTGCCACCGAATTCACAGTGGACCATCTTCTTCACTATTCCCGATGGCACGGAACGTTTCGTGGACATGAACACGAACGGCACCGGAGGGACGCCAGCGTTTGAATATGGGCACGTGACAGTCTTGGCGTCCGGCAACAAGAACCTGGTTACGGATGGTACCGCCGACGCAGCGAGCAACTTCAAGGCCGACGGAACGATCTTGATCATCGTCGACGACAGCAAGCTGGGCACCCCGCCGAGCGGCGGGCTGAACCCTGGCGACGATCTCGTCAGCATCAACGGCAACACGCAAACCTTAGTGGGCGGTGGAGGGGCTGGGCTGCTGATCACTGTGGACAGCACCGTGAACGGCGCCTACATTCTGGCTGGCAACCAATTTTGCGCTCCCAAGCCTGTGTTGGCAGCGAGTCCGACACCGAAACAGGAGCATGCGTTGCTACACCAAACCAGGCCCTGAGTGCGCTTGTTGCCTGAGCGTCTCGCAAGACGTCTTTACGTATGGCTCGTTAAGGAGAGAGTGTTCTGCAAACGAAAGGAGAGTGTTCTGAAATGAACCGTTCAACAAAGCTCTTGCTTATTCTTATCACTATCAATGCAACCTTCGCTCTCAGCGTGGGCGCGCAGGCTGGTGCGCAGACCGGAGCACAAGCGAATGGCCAAGCTGCTGGTCAAGCGACCGTTCAGACGGACAAGACGCCTGCTCAAGCCTCGGGTGGAGCAGCGGCTTCTACATCCGCCTCGGCGCAAACCGCGTCAGGACAACCTAGCCAAGCGAACGCCGGACTGGCTTCGGGTACGGCATTCAATGCCACGCTCAACACCCCGATTGATTCGAAGAAGTGCAAACCGGGGGATGCCGTTACTGCGCGCACGACAGAAAACGTGAAAGGAGACGGCAAGACGATTCTGCCTAAGGGCTCGAAGCTCGTCGGCCATGTCACACAGGCTACGGCTCGCGCCAAGGGAGACTCCGAATCGGCACTCGCTATCACGTTTGATCGCGCCATCCTGAAAAACGGCGAAGAAGTACCGCTCAATGTCGCCATCCAGGCGATGGCGGGCGCGCAAACAGCAGCCTCAGCAACGGAGGCGGACATGGATACGATGGGCAGCGCAGGCGCTAGTGCCGCTGGTTCGAGTAGGTCTGGTGGCCGCAGCGCTGCTGGAGGTCTAACCTCCACCGCAGGTAGCGCTGTGGGCGCCGTTACCAACACCGCAGCGGGCGCGGGAGATACGGCGTTGCATTCGACCGCCAATTCAACAACCGGGGTTGCCAGCGCGTCGCGTGGAGCGGTGGGTGGCCTGAGTGCCGCTGGTCAGCTTACGTCGAACAGCCGCGGCGTGTTCAACATGAATGGTCTCAACCTGAACGCTGTGGCGGCCAACGGGACGCAAGGTTCCGTGATCACCTCAGCCGGCAAGAACGTGCATCTGGACAGCGGAACGCGCCTGCTCATGGTCACTGAGGCCACGGCATCCGCGACGCCGAATCGTTAGTTCGCAAATCGCTAGTTCGCGAATCGTTAGTTCGGCAGTTTCAGGCAAGGGGATAGTCCTGGGACGGGGCACGAAGTGTGGTGCCCCGATTTTTTGGGGGTTCGCATCTGCGGGGTTGGGGTCGAAGAGCGGCGGATGGAGCATCCCGTCTCCGCTCGGAGTGATCAATACAGTGATCAACACTACGCAGGACCCTCGTCGACCCACTCTAGCGCCTTCCGAATCAGCCGAACTATTGCGTCCGACTTACGTTCCGAGTATGCCAGCAACGAATTTGCGCCGTCCGCAACGGCGGTGCGTTTCACATCTGCATACTCTCGCGCCTGGTCAGCGTGTATCCGCAAGTAGTCTCTTAGAGTCAGATTGTTATTCCAATGAGTACCGTTCCGAGTGACCAGCGCGATGTTAAACGCCGTTCCCGTTCGGATCCGGAAGTACACTCGTCCCGGCACTCCTGCCTCGCCCATATCTTCGTAGCCGAGCGCGGTGAGCCGCTGGCCTATTTCCTTCCAAGAACTGTCGGGTTCGGCACCGACCATGATGTCAATGACCGGCTTTGCGCAAAGCCCCGGAACGGCCGTGCTCCCTATGTGCTCGACAATGACATTTGATGGAAGTTCCTTCTGGAGTCGCGCCGCTTCGACTACGAACTGCGTGGGCCAACGCACGTCGTAATTGGAAAGGTGTATGGGCTCGTCAATGCCGGTCATCGACGTAGTGCTCCGTTGGCGGATGATCCTAACATCCTCCGTTAAGCGGGTTGCTGGTAGAGGCCGATCACGTTGCCTCCCGGATCGCGGAACCTTGCTGTGATCTCCGGTGCGTCCGCGCCGATCGGCTGCACGATCACACCGCTGTTGGCGACGATGACCTCAAGCGTCGCGGCTACACTATCCACCATGACGTAAACGAGAAGACCAGGCGCGGAGGAGGGCGGGCGCCCGAGTATCCATGTGCCGCTCACTTGGCCGGTTGTGTCGTCAAAGGCGACGCTGCCATCTCCGCGTTGCCTGATGTTCCAGCCGAAGACATTCTTGTAGAAGTCGGCCGAGCGCGCAATGTCGGTGGTGGGCATCTCGATGTAGCAGATTTTGCCGTTTGTAAGAGTGGGAGGCATTGGTATTTCCTCTCGGAGCGGACATTCTAGCAGGCTTGCGCCTCGCCTTGGCAGGTGCGCGTCTCCTCTGGTTCTCACCGAATTTCTAGGCTCCGAACCCTGGCGCCCAGTCAAAAAAGAATCGCGTGCCGGAGTCCCTCAAAGGAGTATATAGTCGTGGGCTGTTGGGGGCTAAAACGGAAAATTCCGGGTTACTGGACATGTTTCCTTAAAGGAGATGGCGATGAAAAGAATATTCCTGTTGGTGGCATTGCTCGTCTCGGCGAGCACGGCTTTTGCGACGGTAACGACGCAGAAGTGGACCGCAGGCTGGGACAAATTCAGCGAACCACTTAGTTTCACAAAAAGCAAAATCAGTTGGTCAGTGAGTTCGACGGGACACAAACTATCGGTGACCTTTACCTTGGTGGGTGCGATGCCAAGCAAGCTTTATCAGGTCGGAATCGTGCCCTTTTGTACAACGTTTCCCGCAACCTTCGGCCAGTTTCCGGTGGACCAGGGCGGGGGTACCTGCCAATCCCTGACACGGCAAGGTGTGACCGCAACCGCCGCAACGATCGAACTCGGAGTTGTCACGACCGACCTTCACGGCAACGGCACCTTTACGGTCGTCATCGGCCCAGTGACCGCGGGAACCTATCACGTCGAATTCCAGGCGCGCGATGGTGCGGGCTGCAATTTGAACGGTGGTGCGGGCAATGGCCCCAACTGCGCCGATGATTTCCAATCACCTGGGCCCTTTGGGACGACGACTACGATCATTGTTCCCTAACTAAGCCCGGTTCAGAACCCCGCTGGTCGCTCGCCTACCACTCCGAAGGTGTGTTCTAAAGCTAGGCCAGAGCGACCCAGGGTACCCTCGTCGAAAAGGCGGCCGATCAAGGTTACTCCGTGCGGGACGCGACGTAGCGGATTAAAAGTGGGCAGTGGGTTGTTTGGGTCTGGAGCCCAGTCGCTGCGCGCTTTCGACACTTGCACGAAACCGGCGCGCAGGGTCAGCGAGGGATGCCCGGTGAAGTTAGTGATGGTGAGCATTTCGTCGCGCAGCGACGGCACCAGGAGCAAGTCCACTTCGGAGAAGACGCGAGCCATCTCTTGCGCGACTTTGCGGCGGAGGCGGTCGGCTTGGACGAAATCCACCGCTGACAGAAAGCGCGCCTGACGGAAGATATTGGGCCACGCGTCCGGCACCTGCGCCTTAAGCTGATCGACACCGTGACTGAGCGTGAGTTCCTCAAACGCTGCAGCGGCTTCGGCAAACAGGATGAGATCGAGTGAGTCGTAGGGCCAGTCGGGAATGCTGACTTCGACTGGGACCATACCTACTTTCTTCACTACCTCGAGGGCGGAACGATCGACGTCAGTGGCGGGTGGCTCCTTCATCCACTTGGGAAAGTAGCCTACGCGCAGGCCTTGCACGGGTGCGGCCGCATCGAAGTCCAGCTTGCTGGGGACGCTGGCCAGGTCGCCCGCGTCGGGGCCAGAGATGGCGTGCAGAACCAGCATGGCGTCCTCGACGCTGCGCGTCATGGGGCCGAGCTTGTCGAGCGACCAACACAGCGTCATGGCGCCCGTGCGGGGAACGCGGCCATAGGTGGGACGGAGTCCGGTCAAGCCGCAGCGCATGGATGGGCTTACAATGCTGCCTCCCGTTTCGCTGCCTATTGAGAAGGCCACTAAGGCGGCGGCTGTGGCAGCCCCTGGGCCAGCGCTCGACCCGGACGAGCCTTCTTCGAGTAGCCACGGGTTCATGGTTTGGCCGCCGAACCAGACATCATTGAGCGCTAACGCTCCTAGGCTGAGCTTGGCGATGAGGACCGCGCCAGCTTCCCGGAGACGCTGCACGACTGTCGCATCTTTGGCCGGGACGCGGTCGCGGAAAGGTTCTGCGCCGTACGTTGTCGGAATGTTGGCGGTATCGAGAAGGTCTTTGACTCCAAAGGGGATGCCGTGCAGCGGACCGCGATAGTGGCCGCTGGCGATCTCTTCGTCGGCCTTCCTGGCTTGTGCGAGAGCGAGATCGCGCGTAAGCGTAATGACGCACCGCAGCTTGGGATCGAAACGTCCAATGCGTTCCAAATAAAGAAGCGTAAGGCGTTCAGAGGTTAGCTTGCGCTGCTCGATCCAGCGCGAGAGCTTGGTGACTGGAGCAAAAGCTATATCGGCGTCGTTGGTGGGGAGCGAGCCGGGATCAGCTTTACTGCGGAGGAATTGATGTCGCTCCGGGCCTGCGTCCTGTCCGAGGAGGACTGGGTTCCATCGCGTGGCGGGGGCAAGCGTCGGCTCCAGTACGGCTTTGCGGGGTCCGGTGCGGCGCTCGTAAAGGGCGGCCATGGTAGCCCGCCAACTGTCGGCAGCAACTTTCAGCTCGCTGGGCGTGAGCTCTACCTGGACAAGCTTTTGCGCTTCCACAAAGGTGGCCGTGGAAACTTCCGGTCCGACGGCGGGAGCTGTGCCAAATGCCGGCGGCGCGCCGGGCGGGAGGTCGGCAGGATTTTGCGCCAAGCTGCGTGCCGTTGCAGCGCCCAATACAGCAAGAGATGTTTGCGTTAGAAACTGCCTGCGGGATTTCGACATGAATCCTCCGAGTGAAGAATTGTAGTCGAGATGAGGAGCCAAGAGCCTGCGGAGCGTTGCTCCGGTTGGACGGGTCCTGAGCGAAGTCGAAGGAGAGCGGCCGTCCCCACGTGGGTATGCTCGGCTACAGCTTTGTTTTTCAGCGCTGATTGATTGGAACGTACGGCGCGGGGTGCTTCGGACCGATGTATTCGGCGCGCGGACGGATTAGGCGGTTGTCGTCAAGCTGCTCAATGACATGCGCTGCCCAGCCGGAGATGCGGGAAATGGCGAAGATGGGTGTGAACAGATTTACGTCGATGCCAAGCGTGTGATACGTAGAGGCGGAATAGAAATCGACGTTGGCGTTTAGTTTTTTCTCCGCTTTAACGTAAAGCTCGACCTTGCGCGACATATCAAACCACTTGGGATTGCCGTTGGACTTGCCGAGATCTTCGGACATGTGGCGCAGGAAAGTCGCGCGTGGATCTTCAGTGTGGTAGACGCGGTGGCCGAAACCGGCGATTTTCTTCTTGGCAGCGAACATTCCCTTTACATGCTCAACTGGGTCTTCGCCCTTGGCATCGATTTCTTTGAGCATCTTGAAAACGGCTTCATTTGCCCCGCCGTGGAGCGGGCCTTTGAGGGCGCCGATGGCCGAGGTAATGGCCGAATGCATGTCCGATAAAGTCGCGGCCGTAACGCGGGCGGCGAAGGTGGAAGCGTTCAGTTCGTGATCGGCGTGGAGGACAAGGGCAACATCGAGAGCCTTGGCGGCCACGGCGCTGGGCTTTTCGCCATTGAGCATCAGCAGAAAATTTGCGGCGTGAGAAATTGAAGGATCGGCGTCGACCAGATTCTTGCCCTTGCGGATGCGGTCGTAGAGGGCGACGATCATGGCGATCTGCGAGGTCAGGCGAATGGACTTGCGGACGTTGGCGTCGTGGTCGCCATTCTTAACGTCAGCATCGTAGAAACCGAGGGCGGAAACAGCGGTGCGGAGAACATCCATCGGGGCCGCGTCTTTGGGAAACTGGCGCAGCAAACTCACCATGGCCGGATCGATTTTGCGTTCCTGACCGAGCTTCTTGCTCAGGTCATCTAGTTCGGCCTGCTTGGGAAGGCGTCCGTTCCAAAGAAGAAAACATGTCTCTTCAAACGTGGAGTGTTGGCCGAGCTCGCGAATGTCGATGCCGCGATAGGCAAGTACGCCGAGTTCGCCATCGATGTAACAAATGCTGGAATCGGTGGCAACGATGCCTTCCAATCCTCGCCCTGGGGTGGTTGTCCCGGTGGACATACGAACCTCTTTCCGCCTAATGAAAACTCAAAATGTGCCGCGCCGGCGTGAGAAAGTGCCCACGATGAGAACCGCGCAACCCCTTTTTATACGCCATTTTGCGGAAGTTTTCCAACCGGGCAGTGAGCTATTCACATGAGATATGGGAGGCGCCATTCCTCCCCATTTCGATAGTCGGCAGGGTCGAGGCTTATGACAAAATGACGCAAGAGAGCGAATATGGCGGCACAGTCGAACGAAGCAACGCTTCAAGTACCTGCGGACTTACAGGCGATTTTGAACGATCTCGCCAGCACGGAGACGGAGGCCCGTAAGCTTGTCGACGGCTTGGACGACACACAGATCAATTGGCAGCCCAGTGGAACGGCATGGAGCATCGCACAATGCCTTGACCACTTATCTAGGATGAACACCATCTACACTGCCGCTCTGCGTTCAGCAGTGCTTGACGCTAAACCTGGCTCAGTATCGCGCAGAGGACCCATTCGTCCTGGGTGGTTCGAGCGTTATTTTATTCAGTCCATGGATGCTCCTCCCGGCCGAAAGTTTAGAGCTCCCAAGAAAGCGGTCCCTACCTCCCACAAGAACCGCGAAGAAGCACTGGCCGGTTTTTTGTCATCGCATGAAGAGATTCGATCTTTAATTAGAGAATGCAACGAAATCGATCTGAATCGGATTCGCTTCAAGAACCCTTTTGTCGGAATCCTTCGCTTTACTGTGGGCACAGGCCTTTTAGTCATGGCGGCGCATGATCGCCGTCATCTATGGCAGGCGCGAGAGGTGCGCTCTTCCATCGACTCTCAACATCGGCTCTGAAGGCGGTCACCTGCCGGGTTTCGAGCTGCCGCGCCGATGACCCGCAAAGAAAGCGCAATGCGAACTAAGCGGACATATTTCGCATTTGGGATTTGTGCGTTTGCATATCTCTTGGCCGTGCCGCTTCAGCAGCAGGTAGGCACGCGTGCGAGCTTCGAAAGTTTCCGGCACTTCCTCCGCGATTGTCTCCTGCGCCTGGCGATAATTGACGCCATAGTTCTCGCGTTCCTGGCCATGGAGGATACGAACCAGGACGTGCGGACAATTGGAGGGAACCGCCGCAATGGGCGTGATACCGGCAAATAGCAGGATGCGATCAACACCCGGGTCAGCAATACCGGGAAACTTCTTGAGAGTCTTGCGCGCGTCGGCGAGCGGCCTAACCAAAGCAGCGCGCAGGTCACCGCCGAGCTGATCCTTGACGCGCATGGCGATCTCTTTGAGCCGCAAAGCGCGCAATTCCGGAACCATTCCGCCTGGCTTCAGCGCAGAAGCTAGGTTTCGAGGTGCCGCTGCCAGCAAGTTCTGCGGCTCGATGCCAATCTCGCTGGTCAGCTTGTCCCAGCCTTTCGCACAGGCCACATCGCTAGCCGGATATCCGCAGTGCCACCATATGATGAACTCGTATGGATCGACGGGCCAAGACGGCTCTTGCTGGCCGTGGAATTTCTCCAGCTTGTCGAGTAGTTCGAAGGCTGATATGCGGGTTTGTCGCATAGAAGCCTCAAATATTATTGAGCCTTCAACGGATGTGCAAGTCTCCCCTAAAGCAAGCTTAACTGATCCAATCCAAGAATTTGTAATAAGCTCCAGCAAACGGGAGCGCCCAGGTATGGCCGCTGCGCAAACCGAACGGTGGACTCGGGAATGGAATCCCCTCGAAGGGAATATCGTTGGCATCGCCGCACATGCGCTCGGCAATCTTGCCTCCGAGGCAGGTTCCCATGGCGACGCCGTGTCCTGCGTATCCGACGGCGTAGTGCATGCCGTCGATTTGCCCTGTATGCGGCATCACATCGACGGCAAAATCGAGCGTGCCGCCCCAAACGAATTCGACTTTCGTATCGCGCAATTGCGGATAGACGCTCACCATGCCGCGCCGTAGGATTTCCGCGCTCTGACGGACAGTGTTTTCGTTCTCCGGAAAAAATGCTGCGCGTCCGCCAAACAACATGCGACGGTCGGGAGTCAGGCGGTAATAATAGAGGAAATGTTTGGAGTCGTAAATCATGCGGTTCTTCGGGCTCAGCTCATGGGCCAGATCAGCGCTGAGGACTTCGGTGGCAATGATGTAAGAGCCGATGGGAATGATCTTCTTTCGTAAAGCTGGGGTTGCCTGACTGGTGTAAGCACCGCTCGCGAGCAGCACTTCCCGCGCCAGGAGGCTTCCTCGCGACGTGCGTATGCGAAACTTCTGCTCGCCATCACTGTTTTCGCGCTGAACGTTCTCCACACGAGTGTGGTCGAACAAACTGGCGCCAGCTCGCTCAGCGGCTGCGGCCAGTCCCGCGACATAGCACGCTGGGTTCAGGCTGGCGCTGAGTTCATCCACCAGGCCACCGTAGTAAATATGAGAGCCGATTTCGCTAAGAAGTTCAGACTTTGGAACGATGTGCAATTTGTGGTTGAATTCCCTGGCGATCGTGGCTGCGGATTCGGCATAGCCATCAAAGTGCGCCTGTTTGCAAGCAACTTCCAGATGACCACATCGCGAAAAGTCGCAGTCGATCCGCTCTTCGCGGACAATCTGCTCGACACAAGCAATGGAAGCCAGCGAAGCTGCGTACATGCGCTGCACTCTTTCCCGACCGTAGCGGGAGATCAGCGTGGGCACAGGCAGCTTCATCCCAGTCAGCACCATTCCGCCGTTGCGCGAACTTGCTCCCCATCCGAACGTCTCGGCTTCGAGGACGGCAACATTGGTGCCACGCTTGGCCAATATGCGAGCCGCAGAAAGCCCGGTCACACCGCTTCCGACAACCGCGACGTCGACGCTCTCGGGTAACGGGCGAGCTTCGGGTGTAGGGATCGAAAGTGTCTCCAACCAATAGTTCTTCTCTTTCGTCATAAACAAATGCCGCAGTCGCTGTCTTACGCGCGCAGCGTTTCCTTGCGGACGGTGAGGTGTTCGATCAGGTCCTCTTTAAGGCGGAAGCCTGTGCCGGGGACGTTAGGCACAGGAATTGTGCCTTGCGGCGAGACCGTCACTTCCGGATCGATGATGTCCTCTTTCCAATAGCGTTTCGATGCCGAAACGTCGCCGGGGAGTTTGAAGTTCTCCAGAGAAGACAGATGGATATTGTGCACGCGGCCGATGCCGGATTCGAGCATGCCGCCGCACCACACGGGGACGTTGTGTGCTTTGGCGGCATCGTGGATGCGGATAGCCTCCGCCATGCCGCCAACGCGTCCGGTCTTGATGTTAATGATGCGGCAGGCATCGAGTTCGAGAGCCTTTTCGGCGTCGCGAACACTCCGTATCGACTCATCAAGGCAAAGCTTGGTTTGTAACTCCTTCTGTAGTTGCGCGTGGTAGTAGATGTCGTCGTTCCAGAGCGGCTGCTCGATCATGAGCAACTTGAATTGGTCAAACTGGCGCAGGTGGTCGATTTCGTCCAAGCAGTAATCGGAATTAGCATCACAGCTGAGAAGGATTTCCGGCCAACTGTTGCGGATTTGTTCGAGAACCTTCAGGTCCCAGCCGTGCTTCACTTTCACTTTAATGCGCTGGTAGCCAGCGGCTAGCTCGGTGGCAATGTTTTCCAGAAGCTGATCGACGGAATCCTGGATGCCGATCGACACGCCGGTGGGAATTTCCCGACGGGTACCGCCGAAGAGTTTCCAGAGTGGAACAGATTTCTCTTTCGATTCGGCTTCCCATAGAGCGTTCTCAAGGGCAGCCTTGGCCATACGATTGCCGCGGACTCTGGCGAAGAGTGGACTGCAGTCACGGGCTGCGGCCAAAGTCTTACCGAGCAACGCTGGTATGAGGTACTGGCGCAGGATGATCCAAGCGGTGTCGGCGCATTCCTCGGAATAGTAGGGATGCGCGTCGGCGACGCACTCGCCCCAGCCTTCAATGCCCTGGCAATGGACGGTGACGAGCATGACGCGGCGATCATAGGAGCGCCCGAAGCTGGTTTCGAAAAAATGGACCAGCGGCATGTGCAATTCCCGCAGCGTAACGGCTTCGATTTTCATGGGCTCCGGTGGTGGTGTTTTCAGATTGTGGTGCTTCTACTTGGGTGCACGAGGCCAGTCTTCGTCCCAGCGACCCAGGAGAAATATACCGTTACCTTCTACGTCACGTTCATATCCCAGAACGGAAAGGCCATCGCGAAAGGCTTGCAAAAACTCTTCCCGGTTCCGCTCCTGGATTTCGGTGGCCTTGCCACGGGTTTCAGGTGCAGCCTTCCAGCCGTAGATTTCGGCGGGGACGGAGATCGTCTTGACAGTATCGAACTTCGACTCGACCCCATCCTGCAGCAGTCGCTCTACGCGGCTGGAGCGCAGCCACCACTCTGCTACCAGACGGTCCGTAGGTAAGCCACCGTGCAACGACGACGTAGTGACGCCGTATTGATTGATATTGTAGTGGCGCATGATGGCTCCGAGGCGGCGCACATTGAAGAAGGCGTTCTTGATTTCGAGCGGATCGAAAGTCCACTCCATGAGATGAATGTTGCGCGAGAGCGCCTCTTCGCGCTGGAAGAGCTTGAGTTTGCGGCCGACGCCCGAGTTGCGATAGCGCTCATACACGGCAGCCATGTGGGAGTGCAAATAGGAATTCCCGTTGCGATGGCCCGGCACAGAAAGCGCGAAGCCGACCAGTTCGGGCCCATCAAAGGCCCCTATGACTTGGCCGCCAACCTTGTCCGCAACAACGAACATGCGTAAGGGGACGAGTTCGGCGTCGGTAAAATTCCAGACTTGCTGTTGCAGCGCAACGCAGAGGCGGAACTCATCCGTGCCGACACATTTACGAATTACGACGGGGCTGGGAGCTTGGTCGGTCACTTCGTTCCCACCCGTTCTGCGTGCTTCACCGATTGCCACAAAGATTCGAGTTCCTCAATCGAGCTTTGCTGCGGAGTCCGTCCAGACTCGCGCAGCTTTTGCTCGACCTGTTGAAAGCGGCGTCGGAACTTGCGATTGGTTTTCTTGAGCGCAAGTTCGGAATCAAGGGAGAGAAACCGCGCGATGTTGACGAGCACAAAGAAGAGATCGCCGACTTCTTCCTCCAGACGAGCTCGCAAGTCTTCAGGGATTTCGGTGCACCCGGAGCCAGCGATTCCCTTCCTCTTCGGCTGTGGGCCGGGTGCAGGATAGCTTTCGAGCTCCGCGCGGAGTTCGTTGGTTTCCTCGTGGAGTTTGTCGAAGAGCCCCTGGATATTAGGCCAGTCGAAACCAACGTTGGCGGCGCGAGAGCTGAGTTTACCGGCTTCCAGCAAGGCCGGGAGGCCGGCGGAAACACCAGCGAGAGCAGATTCGGAGTGCGCGTCTTCCGTCTCTTTTGGATCAGCCTTAACGGCGGCTTTTTTTTCTTGCGCTTTGATAGCTTCCCAATTGCGCAACACTTCCGAAGACGTCTCGGCTTTCACATCGCCGAAGACATGCGGATGGCGGCGCACGAGCTTGTCCGACAAGCGATCCAGCACCTGGTCGATGGAAAACGTTCCCTCTTCCTTAGCCATCTGCGAATAAAAGAGGACTTGCAGGAGTAAGTCGCCGAGTTCGGCGGGGAGCTCCGCCCAGTCGCGGTTGTCGATGGCTTCGAGAACTTCGTAGGTCTCCTCGAGCGTGTAGGGCTTGATGGAATCGAAGTTTTGTTCGCGGTCCCAAGGGCAGCCGCCCGGGCCGCGGAGGCGTGCCATGATCTCGACGGCGCGCTCGAAACGTTCTCCTGTGGTGGTTGCCATGCGCTCACCAATTTAAATTACGGGGAAGGTATTCACCAAGCGGGCTGAGTCGTCGGAAATCAGTATTTCCGCGCCGCGGGCGACCAGACGGAGCATGTCGGCAGTATCGTTGACGGTCCAAACGCCGATGCGCTTGCCTGCACCTTGGAGACCGGAGGCGAGTGTGTCATCGAGCAGACGCTTTATAGGGAGCACCCATTGCACAGGGAGTGAGTGGCAGAGGGTGGAATTCTCGCTGGAGTCTTTATCGAAGAGGTAGCCGAGTTCGACTGTGGAATCGAGATCACGGAGGCGGAACAACACGTCCGGTAGGAACGAAGTCACAACACAGCCGCGAGCGGGCGGGTAGCACTGCAGTAGATCCAGAATTTGTGATTCGAGACCGGGCTCTTTGAGCTCGATATCCAGAAAGCAGCGGTTGGCATAACGTTCTAGAACTTGCTCGAGTGTGGGCAGAAATCCCTGCGTCTGGCAAGGCGCTAAATCTTGCGCTGAAGCTCGGGAGAGGCGCAGGCCACGAAAGGTTTCGTCATGGCAGACGACAGGAACCCCGTCCGCGGTCTGGCGGACGTCGAACTCGAAACCATCGCAGCCGTGCTGTAAGCAAAGATCGAAGGAGGCTAGAGTGTTTTCTGGGATCGACGCTGTCGATCGAGCACCACGGTGGCCGAGTAGCAGAGGACGCGAGCGGGTCATGGCGAATGTGCCGGAGCGCTTACTCTTTCACGCACAAGATCAAACCTGTAGACCATGCGAGTTTCGTGACACAAAATCCCTGAAGCGTCTCAAGCTGCGTGATCAGAGCTGCTGCTTTCGCGTCGTGTCCCTCGGGCCAATTTGGTTGTGGCAGCATGTCATCGACCAAAAACATCCCGCCAGGATTCAGCAGATTCAAGGCAAGATCGAGATGCGAGTATTTACCCGGCCATGTATCCGCGTAGATTAGACCGTAACGCTGCGTACAGCTCGCCAGAAAATCAGCGCCGTCGGCTTGGATCAGGGTAAGACGTGGGTCGCCGCCGATTTCGTCCCGGGCAATGGCCAAAACCTTCGGGTCGTTTTCTACCGAAACAAGCGATGACCCTGCGTCCATGCCATCAAGGATCCAGCAGGTTCCAAGCCCGGCACCAGTACCCAACTCCAAGATAGAAGAGCGCGGCTTGGATGCCGCAAGTGTTCTTAGGAGCGAACCCGTCAAGACATCAGAGTTCATCGGGAATTGAATTGCGCGAGAACGGGCCAAAATTGCCTCGTAGCGCGCAGGTCTCCGGATTGCAGTCGCGTCGTCCATCGCAGGAGAGCTAGTCGAGGTCGAAATCGCGGATGGGCTTGCCGGTATCGGGCGATTCCTTGGCGCGCTTCACGGCTTCCTGAAACTTCTTTTCCAGCAGGTCGGCGCTGTTTTTCTGGTTTTCCACGGCCTGGCGGAATACCGACTCCTTGCGGCTGTTCTGCTCCCGCATGGCACGGGCAGCATCCTCGAAGTCTGCGAACATCTTGGGCGTGGCGGCGGGCGTGTGAGCAATTACTGCCTGCGCGCCGGGATCAACCTTGAGAACAGCGTTGCAGCATGGGCAGGTAACTTCAAAAGGGTTGGACTGGGTCGGCATTAGGCGAATGATACTCCAAAAATGGGGTGCGAGCAGCCCTCCACGCGTACTCACCGGGGCTCAAGCTTAAGGGGAAAAACGTGGAAAAGAGTGAGCATTTCCGCAGCCAAGAGGCCGAGACAGGTGATAACAACCATTACCGCCATGATTTCTCCGACAGCCATGCGGCGGCGGCGTCCGGAGGGGTCGAGACTCCGCGTAACCAGGGCCAGGATGTTCAGGGTGGCGAAGCCGAAGACCAGCATCCAGAGAATGTTGTAAAACTCGCCGCGCTTGTTGGTCAGTTGCCAGGCGGTAAGGATGAGAAACAACGCCGACTCCCGCAAATGGGGAAGCGCGTAGAAACGCGAGGCAGCTGTGCTGCCTGCTTCTAGCCAGAACGCCAAATTTGTCCAAGGCCTCATTCAGCAGTTGAAAGGGCAAGGGTACGGGGAAAGGCGGCGGGAAAGCAAGAGCCGGGTAGGGAGCATGACATAGTACTCCCAGCCCGGCTAAGTCTCCGTCGGCTTCGGATAGGAATCCAATGAGCTGATAGCCAACGAACGGTGTTCGCGACCAGCAACCGGAGCGTGTCCACGACTTGGTAGGTATAGGGACCTTGGTCCATCCGATTCTTGAGACGGGAATGGCCTACATCACGGGCAGGTGAGCGTTAGTCGCTGCATCGCACCGTTCACCCACCCCGTGCCATCGTTCGGCAAGTGCGTAAAGTACACGTAGAAGCTCTTCCCCAGAACGTGCGGGTCAGCGCCTAGGCCGACGGCGGTGGGATACGCCGCTATCGTGCCCTGGTCGCCGAGCGATATGGGAAGTGTCCAGATAAGGCCGTCGACGGATTCGGCGTAGGCGAACGTCGTGTCGTTGGAGATGATCATTACGTAGCGCTGCAGTGCGCTGTTGAAGTGGATATCGAGATAGCCTTGATATTGTGACTTGGGATTGAGGTCGGTAGATGCTCCGCCGATCGCGGGTTGCAGGTGCCAGTTGCCCTTATAAAACTTCTCGAAACTGACTGTGTGCTGACGAGATGATCCGAACGCGGCGTCGAGGACAGAACTAGCCAGGGCGCGGGTGACTGAGACATTGGTTGAGCCCGTGGAATGCGGCGTGCCGTTGGCGATCCAATCGGGAAAATACAGATAGAAATACTTGCCGTCAGGCGAGAGCACGAGCGGTCCGTCGCCGATTTCGAAGCCGTCGAGGCCCAAAGCGTAGGACTGGTTCAGGCGAATAATCTCGCCCAGGTCCGTCCAGTGCAAACCGTTATCTGAGGACGCGGCCAGACCGAGGGCCGCGTAGAGAATGTCATTGGGAAGTTCACCGTGGTAGACCAGTAGCAGATTCCCCGCTCCGGGCATGCCTGCTGGAACTTGATAGACGGGGCCTCCGCCCATGTAGACGTAACTTGGATAGTTGGGGTTTACAGAGGGATCAGGATTCGCGGAGATGCTGACATCCTGGGGCGGGGCCGAGCCGAGCGGGTTGTCGAGTGTGCCGGTTGTGGTGACAACCGATCCCCACTTGTTGTTGCCGACCCAATGTCCTTGCCACATCTGGCGGGAGTGCAGCCCACCATCGCTGGCAAAAAACTCGTAGCCGCTGGAAGTCTTGATTAGGCTCATGGGCGTGTCGGGCCAGGCGAAGAAGTTATTGTTATCCGTCACCGGCGGTTGAGCGATGTTGCCTGCCGCGAGGCGCTGGGCAGGCGAGGCCACTGTGATCGGCGGAGTCACAGAGGGTTGGCAGACGGGAGTAAGGTTCTGAGCAGCGACGATCGCGGAGGATAGCTGGAAGAAACCGGTCAATAAGGCAATAAGAGCGAGAGGCAAGCGGAAAGACATGGCGAATCCTCGAGTTGGTTTGTGGGACTGGGTGCGCGGGATAACGTCGCCAACAGAAGCGTCATCAAGCCCACATCATTGAAAACACTAGAATTCGCGGAATGTTGCGAGAGCATGGAATTTCTCGAGGGCGTAGACTTTTCCGCGCACTCCAGCCCTTGAAGCCTGCTCACAATTTGTGTTCTCATAAATAAAGCGCTGGCCTCCGCGGGGCCAGTTGCGCGCCTAAACCTTAACCTTCAACCTGAATTCTGAAGGAGAAAAATCATGAAGAAAGTCTCGTACATTCCCGAAGGATACAACTCCATCACGCCGTATCTGATCATCAAGGGTGCGGCCCAAGCCATCGAATACTACAAAAAGGTATTCGGTGCTACCGAAGTCGTTCGTATGGACGGTCCTGATGGCAAAGTCGGTCACGCCGAGTTGCAGATAGGCGACTGCCGCATTATGGTGGCCGACGAAAATCCGAGCATGGGCCAAGGGCACGTCAGTGCGGCCAGCATCGGCGCGAGCCCGGTGAGTTTGTATTTCTATTGCCCCGAGGTCGACCACGTAATCGAACGTGCGGTCGCTGCGGGTGCGAAAATTCTCAAACCTGCCCAGGACCAGTTCTACGGAGATCGCTCTGGTTTCATCCAGGATCCGTTCGGACATCTCTGGGGAGTAGCCACGCACATCGAGGATGTGTCGCCGAAGGACATGAAAGAACGCATGAAGAAGGTGATGCAGGCCGCGTGATCTGATAACACGTGATCTGATAACAAGAGAGCGGCGGTCCTCCGCCGCTCTCTTTGCAAGCCGCGTGGGGTAAGTTAAGCTGATAGTGGTACGGGTGGCGCGTGGGGCACCCAGCCCCTACACGAACAAGAGTTGGTGATCGACGCACTCCGGGTGGACATTTTCTAGAAGGCAAGGCAGCAAGCCAGCTCCGTGACAGGCAAGGAATTGCGCGGAGGCGAATTGACGCTCTTGCGGAACTTTGTCCGGAAATAGCGTATTGCTCAGCAGGGCGGCGTGGCGAGACAGGATTTCAGTACGGCGCACCTCGGCATTGGCGGCGCGCTGTCGGAGACGCCCGAGTTGGTAGCGAATCTTGCGCCCAGCACGGTCGGCTGCATCGGTGAGCGTGGGGTCGAGGTGATCGAGTTTCGTTCGCACGCTGATCAGAGACTTGTCGAAAGCTTGTTGCGCGGTGTCGAACTCGGCCTGGATCTCTGGGGGCAAGGAACGGGCGGCAATCTGGCGGAGCACCGCCTCCGGGCCAGCATACAGATCAGTGAGCGATAGTCCATAGCGCTCGAGCAGGCTGGACTGCTTGGCCTCAATGATGGTCGCCGAGAAGCGTGGCAGGATGGGCGTTACGCGGCCCAAAAGCTTTTCGTACATAACGGCGGACTGTGCGAAATAGGCGACCTCGGCTGGGCCACCGACATAAACGAGAGTGGGCAGGAGTGAATCCTGCACTACGGGGCGCAGCAGGGCGTTCGGGCTAAAGTCTCCTGGATTTGAGACGATGCGTTGCAGCAGCGCTTCACGGGAAAGCTTTTCGCCGCCGATTTCAAAAGCGTCGCCATTGCCATTGGCGCGGGCGCGATGGATGGCAGTTCGCGCTCCGTTACGCAGTGAGAACAATGCCGTCGAAGACGGCGTCACTTTCACCTGTTCGTGGTAACCGGCGCGAGTAAGTTGCTGGCCGCGCTGCAACAGCGCGTCATTGAGTTCAGCAGCGTGTTCGATGGCCCCGGAGTAAATGGGACTGGCCAGGGCGTGCAGAGCTGCGTCGTCGGGATCGAGCAAGATTACGCCGAGAGTGCCGAAGACTTGCGCGTAAAACCTGGCGAAAGCGCTGCCGAAGGTTTCTCCCGGCTTGTAGGCGGCGCGTAACCATTCGGCCGCCTCGCTCTCACCGAGAAGCGCGACAGCTTGTTCCACAATAGTAAGTATCTCCTCACCAAAACGAATGCCACCGACGGGAGCGCTCGCGATTCCCACTGTGGGGGTGGCAATGCGCTCGATTTCCCCGTTCGCGGCACCGTTTATACCCCCCGTCGCACCAAACAGAAAAGTGTGATTGACCTCAGCAAGGTCGTGATCCCCGGTCGCCAGCCAGAGAACTGGGACGCACGGAATTCCTTGAGCAGTGGCCTGTTCCGCCAGCTTGACCGCGCTGAGAACCTTGAAAATCGTAAATAGCGGCCCGCCAAAAAGGCCGACTTGCTGCCCGGTGACGGCGGCGAAGGCTCCGTTTTCAAATTTGGCGATGTTGGCGAGCGTCTTGTCGGAAGCTCCCCAGTCACGATTCTGTCGTGACAAAACAGCGGCCACTTGTCGGCGGTGGTCGGGGTCGTATCGCACTGTCTGGGATTGTTCGGTCAGCCAATCGCTATAGACGGGCGGGCGGGGATAAAAACTGGAAACCTTGGGGAAATCGTAGAGATAGTCGGCGAAGAGCCGGGTTGTGTGCGGAATCTGGGTGAACGGGAGACACTGCGCTTTCACGGACGGGACTCCGGACAGGGCTTGCGACATCGCAGGTTGGCGTTCACAGAAAGCATTTTACCGACTCATAGGATGACGCGGGAACGGTGAAAGATGCAGAGAACCGTTGCTGAGCTTCGCCCCGGATTGATGGCCAAGGGCTACTGTTACATGTGAGTAGTCGCTTCCCAACTGGATTCCCTGTTGTGCGCGGAGTACACTGGTGCGCGTGTTTGAAGCCCATCCCTATGAAACCTCTGCACCGCTATTTCCGACCAGCCGCAGTAGCACTCGCAGCCGTCATTCTTACATCGGGCGTCGCGCCCGTCGCCCGTGCCCAGCGCCCGGATGCTGTGGGCATATTTGAAACACATTCCGACGTTGGCGAAACACCTAAAAATGGCTCCGCGTCCTACGACGCTATTACCGGCGAGTATCGCGTCACCGGAGGCGGCGCGAACATGTGGAGCGCCAAGGACGCGTTCCATTTTGTTTGGAAGAAGACCGGCGGCGACTTCAGTCTAACAGCCGATGTTCGTTTGATCGGGGCGGGAGCCGTCGAACATCGGAAGGCCTCTCTCGTCGTGCGCCAAAATCTGGACGCCAACTCTGCGTATGCCGATGTCGCGCTGCATGGGGACGGAATGAGTGCGTTGCAATACCGGCCTGTCGCTGGCGCGGAAACTTCGGAGGTCCGGTCTCCGGTCTTGGCTCCCGTTCCTGTCAACGCTCCCTTCCGCATTCGCCTGGAACGGCATGGCGCTCAATTGATGATCTACGCGGGCAAGCCTGGGGAAACCTTAACGCCCTCGGGTCCGGTCACCATCGACTTCAAGGGCGCTCTGTATCTCGGTCTGGGTGTGTGTTCCCATGACGCCAATGTCCTGGAAACCGCTGTGTTCTCCAACGTGAGCTTGCAGGAACTTCCCGCGAGCGAGTCGAACCTGAATCCGACGAAGGTGCGCAGCAACATATCGGTCTACGACCTGGAGACGAAGAGCGTTCGCGTGGTGTACACCGCCGACGAACTTTGGGAAGCACCCAACTGGTCTCCGGATGGCAAGTATTTGATGGCGAACTCCGGCGGAGTTCTGTACCGCATTGCGCCGGACGGAAAACCAGGCGGAAAAACGGAACCTGAGAAAGTCGGCCTGGAACCGGGGTACGAAGCGAATAACGATCACGGTCTCTCACCAGATGGCAAGTTGCTGGCGATTTCGGCGCGGCACGGTAACGCCCAAGGGTCGCAGGTGTACGTGGCCGATTCCGATGGCGCGAAACCGCGCCTCATCACTCCGCGTATGCCAAGCTATTTCCACGGCTGGTCGCCCGATGGGCGCTGGCTGGCGTTTGTCGGCGAGCGCGAGGGCAATTTCGATATCTACCGGATCCCCGTAAGTGGCGGAAATGAGGAGCGGCTTACGACAAGTCCCGGCTTTGATGATGGGCCTGATTATTCCGCGGATGGAAAATGGATTTACATTAACTCCAACCGCTCCGGAGGCTGGGACATCTGGCGCTTCCCTGCCAGCGGCGCCGGGCCGGACGATTCTCTGGCCGAGCGCATCACCAATGACGCGCAGGAAGACTGGTTCCCGCACCCTTCTCCAGACGGCAAGTGGATTGCCATGCTTTCGTTCCCGCCGGGAACCCCGGGGCACGATGCAAAGACCAACGTCCACCTTCGCCTGATGGCTGCGACACAGGCCGCGGTGACCTCCAAAGCGGGGGCGGCACCGGAACTCTGGACCGATTCCATTCAGGTATTGACTGAGTTTTTCGGAGGTCAGGGCACGATCAACGTGAACTCATGGTCTCCCGATTCGAAAAAATTCGCGTTTGTGAGTTACGAGGTGCTGCCCTAGAGCTGATTTCCTAAGGGTGTTGTGTTTCATAAATGCGTGTTATGGTAGGGCACGGCTTCAGCCGTGCCGCTCGTACCGCATAAAACCTGGGGCTTTAGCCCCTGAGGGTAAGCCTCCTGGTCTTATTGCCATTTACGAAACCACCACCTACGCACCATGACCGGACGACAAGAGTTTCTTAAATGGAGGCAGCAATCGTGAATCGACGTGATTTTCTCGTTTCTTCCATGGCGGTGCTGGGTACGGCAGCGGCAGCCAATTTGGCTGAGGCCGCGACCAAGAAACGCCCGCTCGGGGTGCAACTCTATACGGTTCGCGACCAGGCGGAAAAAGACCTGCCGGGCATGCTTGCCGCCATCAAGAAGATTGGCTACGAGGAAGTCGAGACATATTGGAACGTCTACACGCGTCCAGCCACCGAATTGAAGCGGCTGATCAACGATCACGGGTTGCGGGTTCCCAGCGGCCACTTCGACTACGACGGGCTCGAGGGCAAACTGGACTACGCGGCCACGCTCGGCCTCGAGTACGTCATTTGCCCCATCTTGGCGGAAAAGGACTGGAATTCGCTCGACAGCTACAGGAAAGCGGCGGATCAGTTCAACCGATGGGGAGAGGAAGCCAAGAAGAGAGGAATGCGCTTTGGGTTCCATAATCACAACTACGAGTTCCGCCACTTGCGCGATACCGATGGCAGCGATGTCGTTCCCTGGAACCTACTCATGTCGCGCACGGACGCCAGCCTGGTGTGCGTGGAGATGGATTGCTACTGGATCACCGAGGCAGGCCTCGATCCTCTGGAAATGTTCAAGAAGCTGGGCAAGCGCATCCACATGTTGCATCTAAAAGACCGTCAGCCTGGATTTCCGGCATCCCAGGAAAAAAACGCCACCGCCGAACACTTCACGCCGCCGGGCACGGGCACCATCAACTGGAAGAGCATCCTTGCGGCGGCGCGGAAAAATGGCATTCGCCACATGTTTGTGGAGCAGGACAACGGAGGAGTGCCGCTGGAGAATGTGGCGGTTGCTTATAAGAACTTAGTAGGGATACTTTAGGAAACTCTGATTCACTTTCAAGATTGTCATTCTGAGCGCAGCGAAGAATCTGCTCTGAGGGTGCAGGGGTCCCTTCGGCAAGCTCAGGGCAGGCTCTTCGCTTTGCTCAGGATGACAACTCTACAGTTCAGAACCGACCTTAAGCGAAGTCGATGACCCGTCGTTCACGGCTGCTCTGTTGCGCCAGTTCCAGAACGCGCATCACCCGCAGCGCCGCCTGCGGCGTCACCGCAAGTGCGGACTTTTTTAGAATTGCATTGCGAACGTTCTCGTAATAGCCACCGTAGTGACCGGCCTCGGTAGGGATTTGCCGCTCTTCGCCAGCGTGCGCAGGAATGCCGCGGCCACCCGGAGAGCCAACGGCGCCAATCATGAGCGTTCCCCAGGCTTCGGCAGGCTCTTGCCCCCAGGCGTTGGCGCCCGTCTTCTTCCCCGGCGCCAAACCTGATTTCAACGCGTCCTCCTGCGGATCAAGACCGTACTTCACATAAGAACCACGCGTTCCGTGCACCACGAAATGTGGCCCAGGTCGCGCGGCCAGCATGGTAGCGCGGAGATGGGCTCGCATCGCTGGATAGTGCAGGGTGATATCGAAGGCATCGTCGGCAGCCGCGCCATCGCGTTCCAGACGAACGTCGGCACTAACTGCGGCCGGAGGTCCAAACAGGACCAACGCCTGATCGATGAGGTGCGGGCCGAGATCGAAGAGCACGCCAGCCCCCGGCCCGGCCTGCTCCCGCCAGGCTCCAGGACGAAGCTGGGGGCGGAAGCGGTCGAAGTGCGATTCGTAGCTCACCACACGCCCGAGCTCGCCCGAGGCAATCAGTTTTTGCAGGGTCTTAAAGTCGCCATCCCAGCGGCGATTCTGATAGACGGAGAGCAGGCGTCCACGCTCCTCGGCAAGGCGGACGACTTCGGCGGCTTCGGCATAGGTGGGAGCAAAGGGTTTGTCGATGACGACGTCGCGTCCTGCCAGCAGGCATTCTTTGGCTAGGGGACAGTGGGAATCGTTGGGGGTGGCGACGACCACAAGCGAAATGGAGTCCATCGCCAGCATCTCCGGCAACGAACGCACGGCCCTAGCCTCAGGATAAGCCTGCGCGGCGTCGTTGCCGCTGCGTTGCAAGATCGCGGCCAGCCGCAGGCCCTCGACCGCGTGGATGAAAGGAGCATGGAACGTGCGTCCGGCAAAACCGAAACCGATGAGACCTACGTCAATTGGAGGTGCGGGCAAGTTGGGTTCTCCCTTGGCGAACGTCCATGGTAATACGCGGCTGCCTCCATCCGGTAACATTGACTCGAGCGCGGAATCCGCCGACAATGGAGGTAGTTCTTGCGACCAGTGGGGGCGTCCCGGCTTCGACGGGGATGCTTGCGGTCAAGAGGCATGCCGGGGTGCACACACCCGCAATCGAGTGCAAAATGATAATTGCCAATCAAGAACTGGCATACGCTGCTTAATTAATTAAGTAGCCGTTCTCCGCAACTTCGCCCGTGGGCTGCGAGAGAACGTCACACAGCGGGCTGGCTGACTTGGCTACGTCTGGGCCGGGCTGGCGAGATCTTCAGGCTAGCGGAACTGGTTTCTTGTCGATTCTGAGCCAGGGCCGCGAACGTTTCCGGTGAAGGCCGGAAGCATGAATCCGACTAAGCATGTAGTCTCTTGGCTAGTAGCATTTTCGGACGCGGGTTCGACTCCCGCCGCCTCCACCACCTTTTTTTCAATAAGTCACGCAATCCCAACAATGAACTATGCGCACAGCGGGCGCCGGCACCACGAACTTTCTTCCGCGGTGGACGGCTCCATGCTGGAGAACTCCCCTTGTTCCAGACTGGCAGCAAGGGTGGAACAACTCAGAAAACAAGCTTCGCGGCAAACTGGATCAGGCGGCTCTGGGCTGCGCCTCCACCGAACACGGTTGTCGTGATTTGCCCGAATCCGTTACCCGTTGGGGTGCCGTTGAAACCGGTTGCCGGGGGCGAGAAAGGCGGATGGTTGAACAGATTGAAGAACTCCGTCCGGAACTCAAAGCCGACTCTCTCAGTAATTGTCGTGCGCTTGAACACTGCGAAATCCCAGTTGTTCGTTCCAGGTGCCCGCAGAGTGGAATCCACGCGCGACTCGGTACCGAAACCCCAATCTGGCGGGGTGGCGAAGCAAGAAGTGTTGAACCACTGCGAAACGTGACCTCCGCCCGAAGATTTGCTGCAACCAGACACGACGTTAGGACGTACGTTGGAGACTCCGAGGTTGGCGGCTTCCAACGGGGTCGCAGTGCCAGCCCAGGTAACCTTCAAGGGGAAGCCGCGCTGGAAGGCGGTTTGACCGTCGATTCCCCAACCGGAAACGGCTTTGTTCGCCACTCCATTTAGGCCAGAGGCGAATCTCCTGCCGTGACCGAAGGGAAGATCCAGGACATAACTAATCACCAGCCGCTGCGAAACATCCTGCGAGGACAGAGACCTTTCTCCTTTTAGGTTGTTCCAGTCCTGAACCTGCCCTACACCACCTGTCGGACCTTCCAACCAACTTGTCAAAGTATCGGTGTTGGTCAGGAGTTTCGAATTGGTGTAGGCCACCAACATGGTACCGCCGCCGCTGAATCGCCTCGTCACCGTAGCCTGCAAGGAGTTGTAGCTGCTGGTACAGCAACCGAATCCCGCCAAATTCACGTCGTTATATTGCGGGTAGCGCCGATCTAATTGACCAGCCGCTATGGTAGCTCCGTTGAGGTTGGGCTTGGGACTTCCGACCAGGGGGTTCGGCACCTGAGCTATAAGGCCCGCTTGCTGCGAGAGAAAGGAATCAGGTATCTGGTTGATGTGGGTTGAGTACTGCTGCAGATGCACGCCGTGCGACCCGGCATAGGCGACATCAGCGAAGAAACCGGCGGGCAACTGGCGCTGGATGTCGAAGTTATACTGCTCAACATATCCATACTTGGGGTCGGCGTGGGGTGCCAGCGTAGGCGAACCGTTCGCTGCTACGAAGGCCGAAAGGTTGGGCTGCGGATTGCGTCCGGGCGGCAAAAGAATCCCCCCTGCGCCGAACGGGCCACTGTTATCGGTACAAGAGAAATTGGCAAAGGTGCTATTCGGTACATTTGCCAACGAACAATTGGTTCCGTTCAGAGTGCTGAACGGAGTCAAATAAGAGTTTGTTGTAGCGTTGAAGCCAGTGGTGGCCAGATTCACAACGTCATTGTCGGGGTTCAATCCAAACGATACATAGTTTGGAATATAGAAAATACCGTAGCCGCCGCGAACTACTGTTTTCTGATCGAGCGCATAGGCGAATCCCACGCGTGGGGAGAACGCCTTCTTATCCATAGGAATATTGGTGCCTCCCGAGGACACTAAGGACGCATCGCCGGGGCACGCAGAACCCGCAGCTCCGCTGCAACCGGTGACGGTGGCATTCGTGGCCGAGGGATTCCAGAAGGTAAGCCGGTTGAAGCGCTCCGACCAGGTTCCTTGCAACTCATAGCGAAGCCCCAAATTCAGGGTGAGTTTATTTGTCATGCGAAAAGTGTCGTCAAGGTAGAAAGCGCGGTAGACCTGCCTGCCAGCAGTTTGAGCGGGAACCTGCGCAACACCTTCCGTCTGGTTTACGAAAGACCCCTGGTTCTGTGACAAACCGAGCAGGAAATCGGCGAACGCGAACCCAGATCCATCGGCGGCCGACGGGCTTGACGATGTCCAGTTTCCGGCAAATGCAAAGGCACCGCTGGCGATATTGGTTTGGAAGTAGTTGTCGAGCCCAATCTCGAACTGGGCGCCTGCCTGTAACGTATGCTTGCCCCGGATCATCGTAAGCGCGGGGGAGATGTTGAACTGCGTGTTGTGGTTCCCGATGGCACTGTTGCCTTGCGACTTTCCGACGTCATTAGGGAACGGGAAGGCTGGAGTAGGCGGAGTGCGCATCGAGGTCGGTGGCGTGTTGTAGGCCGAGGTCCAACCCAGTTGCGTCAAATCATAACCTGCAAGCAGGGGCGCCCGGGCGTAGACGAAGCGGCTGCCCGCCAAGTTCACGTCGAGAATCGTGGTTGGCGAGAACGTGTGGTTCAAGTCCAACGCGAGCAGCTTGCTGTGGTAGAGTTCCGCGCAACGGTCCTGACAGAGACCGGTTCCCAATGGATTGTTGGGAAGATCCGTCAGCCCGAAATACGCAAACCTGCCAAAGAGGCGGGTATTACTCCCAAAGTTCTGATCTCCGCGCGCGACGAACTCGTTCGTGTTTCCACCGGAAGCGGCGGCACTCGAATAATTGTTCACCACGCCGGTACCATTCGCGGACGGGAAAACCTTCTTCCATATCGTGGTTGCCGCTTGGCTGAACTCCGCGCTCGGAATGCAATTTCCCGGGCAAGATGGATTGCCCGGATCCAGTCCGTAAGCCTTGCGGGCTCCGGTAGCTTGATTCACAGTGTAAGGGTCGAAGATGGTGCCCGCCACGGAATTACATACGCCGCTGGTGAAGCCGGCAGCGCACAACGCCGAGAAATCTCCACTCAACATTCCGTTCCCGGGAACGGTGGTGGTGTTCGGCGCTCCCGTTCTCTGCCGATACTGCTCCCAGCTGACGTAAAAGAAAGTCTTGTCCTTGATCACAGGGCCACCGAGTTGGAGCCCGTACTGGTTCTGCGACCACGGCGGGGGCTCGTTCTTCTGGCCGTTTTTTAACTGGAACTGCTTGTGGAAGTATTCGTTGGTGTTCAGCACTTTATTGCGGAAATATTCATAGGCCGAACCATGCCAGTTATTGGTGCCAGATTTCGTGCTCAAGTTCACGATGCCGCCCGAGAACTTGCCCCATTCTGCACCCTGATTGTTCGTTTGGACTTTATATTCGTTGATGGAGTCCTGGGTAGGAATGATGATCGGCAAATTGATGTAGCCGATATTCAGGGGCTGACCGTCGAGGTACTCGGCACCCTGGTTGGCGAACGAACCTCCGACCTGGTAGTTGCCCCAGCTGAATGGGTTCTGGCCCACCGGCGAACCGCCGGATCCCCCCTGAGCAACAGCCGCCGGAGAGACCGTAATCAGGTTAAAGATATTTCGTCCGTTTAAAGGCAGTTCATTGGCCTTGCGCTCATCTACCACTTGACCGAGTGACGAAGTCTCCGCCTGCAATAGTGGGGTCTCGGACGTAACTTCAACCGTCTCGCTGACTTCGCCGACGGTCAACGCCGCGTCAATGTGAGTGTCTTGCTGCACCTGGACCACGACATTGGTCCGGCCGAAATGCTTGAAGCCGGATTTCTCGATGTCCAGACGATATTCGCCGGGAATCACGTTCACAAACTGGTATGAGCCCTGTCCACCCGTGCTCTGGGTGTGCTTTTCCTGGGTTCCGGTGTTAGTAAGGGTGACCTTAGCATCGGTGATCGCCGCTCCGGAAGGATCCGCTACTGTGCCATCGACAGTGCCGTAGGTACTTTGGCTGTGAAGGGAAAGAGAAGTCGTTAAGACCAGAACCACAGACAGCAGAAGCGTCCGCAACTTGGAAGACGTCATACCTGCCCCACTTTCAGAAATTGGAATGTTTATCTTAGATTTTGGATTAACTCGAAGACACTAGCCGGGTGTCTACACTGATCCCGAGAAAGTTCCTGAGTCATCCATGTCAACAAATACGGGAATGAGCAACCACTTGTACCAAGTTGGGGAAGAATGCAATCAATAAAACGAGTGACGAGGATCGATACTCGTCGCGCCAACCTAAGGGTGATTGGCTTCTTTTCTTAGCAGCGCATAGAGAAAGGGCTTCCCGGTCGGCTTCGGGCTACCACCGTGCGGTTCAACCGTGACGAAAACAGCGTCGATCTCGGCGAGTTGTTTAGGATCATCCCACCGAAGAACCCAACGCCGGTTTGATTCGCTGTCCATGTACAGAATGCCCAGATTCATCGGATGCGATTTCGCTGAGAGCTCGGTTTCTCTTTGTCCCCAGACTTGGAAGGCGCTGGCATTCTTGACACCCGGTTGGTGGTCGAGATCGAAGGCGTAGAAGATCAACGACTTGCTCTGCGTGTAAAAGACGCGCCCAAACGGTTTGCGAGTGCGACTTCCGCTATCCACATCGAATACGTCGGCAATATACAGCTTGCGGGCGCCCATGAGTTCGCGAATGTCGCGGTCCGAGGCTAAGTACTGTTCGTTGTCTTTGAGCTGGCGGTCTTGGTCGCGAGAGGCGGCGGAAAGTTCGTCGATCTTCGTTTCCAGCGAAGCCGTGTGCAGGAGGGCGCGCTCATGCTCAGCGCGGAGCGTGGTGAACTCCAATTGAAGGACCTGGTAAGCCCTCTCCGCGTCGTGAATTTGGACGGCCAGTTTGTCGCGCTCTTCGGACACCTGGCGAAATTGTGCTTCTGTTTTGCCGTTGGCGGTCGAGAGTTTGTTGGACTGATCCTCAGCCGCGCGCAGCGCTGCGCGCAATCCAGCAAGACTGCGCTCCTCACCGGAGGTCTGTTTCTGCAATCGAGAAATTTGCGCGGCCTGCGCGATGAGTAAGTCGTCCGTTGCCTTCTTATCTGCTGTGAGTTCCTGAAGGGGTGTAGGTCCAGGAGAAACGAGAGCCGCCTCTGAAGTCCGGGTTCGCGCCACCGATCCGCGACTCCCTAGGTGATAAGAACCCGCGCCCACTCCGGCCACCAGGCATACAACTGCCGCAGCGGCCGCCCAGCGCGCGCCTGTGTTCCAAACCCTGGGAAAACTTCTGGGACGCGGTGGAACCGCCACCTCCAGAGCAATCGCAGAACGCTCGCTCTTGCGAATCCGCTCCGATAGTTTTTGTTGCGTTGCTCGATAGTCCCACGTTTCGACCTCCGAAACGTGACCGCCATCCGCCGCCAGAAACGACATGCCTTGGGAACCAAGAAGGGCGTACTCGTCCGAAATTGCGCGACACGCTTCGCACACGTGCAGATGACGCGCCAGTTCGACCCGTTCGCTGGCGGTAAGCCCACGCGCCTGTGCGAGAGCCGCCAATTGCTTGCACTTGTTGTGGTCGTTCAGACGATCGCTGTCATGCATTGTGATTACCCGAAAGCCTCTTCACCGCAGCGCTCTGGCGTAAACGTTCCAAGCCGCGATAGAAATGGTGACGCACATTACCGAACGGTTCGCGAAGACGTTCGCTGATCTCTCTCAGGTCCAACCCTTCAAAATAAAACAATTCTAAGGTACGCCGTTGTAGGACGCTCAACTCTTCAAAAGCACACCGCAGTTGGGAGAAGTCGAGTTGTACGCCGACTTCGTGCTCGACATCGGTGTGCCCTACTAGAGTATCCTGCAATGTTTCGACATCCGTACCAGAGTAAAACCCCCGGCGCAGTAAATATGCTCGGCGGTCTCGAGCGCGGCTGAAACCAACTTGTACAATCCAGCTCTTGGCCGAGCCTTTAGCAGGATCGTAGAGCATTGCTTTTTGATACAGGCTGAAGAACACTTCTTGAACGACATCCTCGGCTTCACTGCGTTCGTTCAGTATGCGCAGGGCAATTCCGAAGACCAGCCTGGAGTACCGCGCGAAGAGCAAATCCAGAGCTTTACCATCCTTAGCCTGCAGCCCAGCCATGAGTTCCTCATCGCTTGGCGGTCGAACTTCAACGGGCTGCGGCACTGCAATTGAATCTGGCCTGCCTGTCCCCCATATTACGGGGAATGCGAGCGCGCGCCCATTTAGTGGAGAACTCATTTTCTTCAGACGGATAGCTTTGCTGGACATCCAATGTGAATCGCTGAATTGATGTACCACCTCGGCACACCACGTTCAGCTTCCGGCAAGCGCTTCGCGAAGCATACATCAGAGTGGAAATGTTTTTCCAGATGAAAGGCTTTTTTGATCGTCAGAAAAAAACGTCGGGGGCTTGGTACAGATTGGCGATGTCCGCCGTATCCGGTCGGACCAGAAATTCCGCGCCTTCTCCTTTTTCTGCCGACTTGCCTGTGGTAGTTTCGCTTGGTCCTGAGGAATAATGTCGAGATGTCGTCGAACCACAGATCGCTCTTCTTATTAGTAGCGCTCTGTGTGCTGCTTCACCACACACTCCAGGCACAATCGGCCGACGCATCGCTCACAGGCCGAATCACCGATCAGGACAAGACTGTGATCTCCGGAGCTACGATTACGGTCATAAATATCGGCACGGGAATCCATTATCGGAGCCTCACCAACGAGACTGGAACTTATTACATTTCCAGCCTTCCGCCCGGGAGGTATCGAATGGAGGTAGAGAAACTCGGATTCAAGGCGGTAATCCAGTCCGGGCTCATTCTGCACGTGCAGGATGCGTTGGAGGTTAATTTTGAAATGATGGTGGGATCCGTTTCCGAGAGCGTGACCGTGGAAGGCGAGGCATCACTCATCGATACGGAGTCGTCCACCGTAGGCACGGTAGTCGAACAACGGAAGGCCAACGAACTGCCGCTCAACGGGCGCAATGTCTTTAACTTGATCGTCCTGGCGCCCTCGGTGATTCCTCAAGGCAGTTCGACAGGTACGCCGGTGGGAGTCAATCCGTTTGGATGGGGAAATTACCAGGTGAACGGCTCCTTTGGAAATCAGAGTGCCGAGTATCTCGACGGCCAACCGTTGAACATCGGCTACATCAATTTGCCAGTTTTGATTCCGACACAGGATTCGATCCAAGAATTCAAGGTGCAGACCAGCAACTTAGGAGCGGAGTGGGGGCGGTTTGCTGGCGGAGTGACGAACCTTACGACCAAAGGCGGGACGAGCGTCTTGCACGGCGAGGTATATGAGTACCTGCGAAATCGGATATTTAACGCGAATAACTATTTCCTGAATAATGTTGGGAAACCAAGGCCGGCCTGGGTGCAGAATCAGTTTGGAGTTGAGGTCGGTGGTCCTCTACCGCTTCCTTACATCCGGCGCAACCGAACATTTTGGTTTACGAGTTGGGAGAGTTTTCGATTGCGGACCGGCGAACCGTTCACTGCCACGGTTCCGACCGCTGCGGAACGCAAGGGAGATTTCTCGGCCATAAATACCGCGATTGTCGATCCTTGCGCCGGTTCGGTGAATAGCCAGGGAGCTTGTCCAGGCAGCAACGCCGCGCCCATTGCATTCCAAGGCAATATGATTCCTGTCAGTCGGATCAGCCCGACCTCCAGGGCCCTCCTCAATCTGTGGCCAACTGCAAATAGCTCGGGAATCGTAACTCCTTCGGGCACAATCAACAACTTCAACACCGTGGCCAGCACTGGAGGCGACCACAACCAGGTGGTCGCACGAGTGGACCAGGATCTTACCCCCCAGCAACGGCTACTGGTGCGGTTCACTTACTGGAATGTGCTGGACCTGCCCGTTGATCCGCTCCAAAACGGCGTGTGCGTCGACCGCTGCGCGGAGAAGTATTCGACTGATGCGTCAGTCGTTTCCTACAATTACAATCTCAACCCGACAACGATCTTTGATTCCCACATCAGCCTCAGCCGCTTCAAATACAAGCGCTCTCCGAAAAACGCCGGGTTTGATTTGACCTCGATTGGTTGGCCGGCCAGCTACAACTCGACCGTTCCGGCGATCATGCGGACCCCGCCGACTCCCTGTGTCGCCAATTTTACCGATAACATCATGTGTACGCAGGGGCAGAGTTTTATTGAAGACCGGGACACGCAGTATAATTTCGCGCCCAGTTTGACATTGATGCGAGGGCGCCATCGATATCATTTCGGCGTTCAATACCAAGCCGGATATGAGAACTACGTGCAGACGAACGTGGCCAGTGGAGCCTTCGATTTCTGCGCAGCGGGCCAGCCGTGCTTTACCGGTTTTCCTTTGGCCGATTTCTTGTTGGGTTATGCGGACAACTTCAGCAATTTCGAGAATCATTTCTTCGCCCAGGCGGTCGTCCCGGCATTTACCGCTGGAAAGCAGACCTATCGCGGGCTCTATTTCAGCGACGTCTGGCACGCCCGCGATAAATTGACGGTCAGCCTGGGGCTACGCTATGAACTGCAGGGGCCGTGGTCGGAGCGTTTCAACCGACTTACGAATTTCGTTCCTGACGCGACGAGTTATCTGAACCAGTTCCTTCCGCAAGGTTCCCCGATGATCAAAGGGGACGTCTACTTGCTCCCGCCAGGAGTGCACCACAATCTCCCGCTTCTAAAGAACAACTTGGCGCCACGGGTTGGGGTTGCCTACGGCTTGACGCCAAAGACTATCATTCGCGGCGGCTACGGAGTCTTCTGGGTTCCAAATGATGTTTCATTCGCACTGAATCCGATTAATGACATGATCAATGCGACTGCCACGGCTTATACCGGAACACTGGATGGAACTCATCCCTATAACTCGATCTCTTTACCTTTCCCGGATGGCATCTCTTCGCCGCCGGGGCGCAACCTGGGAACCCTAGGCACGCAGCAATTTCTTACACAGGTCGTGCAATCGATCACTGAGGTCGATCGCACGCATTATCGCGGCAGTTGTGTTCAACAATGGAACTTGAGCATCGAAAGGGAGATCCCCGGCGCATTCCTCCTATCCGCCGCCTACGTGGGCTCCAAGGGAACTCATCTGCAGCAGTACTCCCAACAAGTCGACCAGGTTTCTGACAAATTACTAGCGCAAGCAGCCGCGCAATTTGCGGCGGGAGGTCGATCTGCTGTTACGCTGCTGCAGTCCGTCCCCAACCCTTTCTTTGTGAATGGACACGCTCTCGCGCTGGTGGCCTCCACCACGACAGTCGGCCAACTCCTGCGGCCTTATCCGCAATATACGAGCCTGGAAGTCGCTGGCCCAGGCTCGTTTGGCAGCACCTATCACTCATTGCAGGTCACCGCTCGCCGGCGCTTCCCTGGTGGTGGGTCGCTGCTGGCCGCGTACACCAACTCCAAGCTGATTAGCAATACCGACACCCTTACTTCATGGCTGGAAACGGGGGTGGGCGCATTGCAGGACAACAACAACCTGCGCGCCGAACGTTCGCTGTCCTCCCAGGATGTGCCGCAGCGGCTGGCCATCAGCTACGTGCTGGACCTGCCGTTTGGCCAGGGAAAGAAGTATCTTTCCAATGTGGGCGGGGTTGTGAACAACCTTGTGGGAGGCTGGGGACTCGACGGCGTAACTACTTTTCAGAGAGGATTTCCTCTGGTATTTCAAAACGGCCAAGCGAACGATGCCACCTTGTTTGGAGCGGGCTCTCGGCCAAGCATTTTGCCGGGATGCCCTAAGTCAGTGGCAACCGACAGGAGGGCCCGGCTCAACGAATGGTTCAATACTGGTTGCTTCGCGGCCCCGGCTGATTTTACCTTTGGCAACGAGCCACGAGTCGATCCGACTCTGCGCTCTGACGGGGTGAACAACTTTGATGTCGCCGCTTTCAAGAATCTCCCGCTGGATCGCGAGGGGCGCGCCAGTCTTGAGTTTCGAGCGGAGTTCTTCAACCTGTTCAACCGGACTCAGTTTTCCGCGCCGAATACGACATGCTGTTCGACGAACAACGCAAATTTCGGCGTCGTCACCAGCACTGCGCCTGGAACGAATCCTCGCCTCATTCAGTTTGCTTTGAAGATATTGTTCTAATATTGGGTCACAGAGTCGCGCCGAGGTAACGCTCTCAAGATGTCAGGAACTTGCAGGATGCCGAGTCGATTGTCTGCCGCTATCGGAACTCTCGTTGTGCTCTCCGCCGCCGTGGCGACGGGCGCCTCGCTGTTTGACGTAAAGCTGCCACAGGGAATTGATTTCACGTTGCAGAATTCTCCCACTCCGCAGAAACATCTGATCGAAACTATGCCCGGCGGAGTTGCCCTGCTCGACTATGACAACGACGGATTGCTGGACATTTTTTTCGTGAACGGGGGCCGCCTGACTAGTCCGTTGCCAACGCCGGACAACTTCGATCGCCATGATCCGCGGTATTGGAATCGTCTCTACCGGCAGAACAAGGATGGAAGCTTCACCGACGTGACCGAGCAGGCGGGGCTGGCGAATGTTGGCGATGGAAATTACGGTATGGGAGTAGCCGTGGGCGACTACGATAACGATGGCCATCCTGATATTTACGTCACAAACTATGGAAAGAACATTCTCTATCACAACAACGGCGATGGCACCTTTACCGATGTAACCGCGAAAGCAGGAGTAGAGGGCGGCGGTTGGTCAGTATCTGCTGGATTTCTCGACTACGACAATGACGGCAAGTTAGACTTGTTCGTGACCCGATATATGGAATGGGACACGAAGCACAGCAAAGACTGTGGCGGCAACTTTCATACTTATTGTCCTCCAGAAGAATTTCCCATGACCACAAACATCCTCTATCACAACAATGGTGATGGAACCTTTACCGACGTGAGCCAGCGCTCTGGTATCGCGGCCAAGAAAGGGAGGGCTCTAGGTGTAGGGTTTGCCGATTACGATGGTGACGGCTTTACGGACATATTTGTCTCCAACGATGGTATGCAGCAGTATCTTTACCACAAC